>Ga0181358_1000677_pt1 | contig 15236 bp, 17 predicted proteins | sample Fa13VDMM110SD_FD_130096 | JGI IMG/M metagenome (GOLD analysis project Ga0181358, IMG submission 130096) | Freshwater viral communities from Lake Michigan, USA - Fa13.VD.MM110.S.D | ecosystem: Environmental > Aquatic > Freshwater > Lake | place: USA: Michigan | collected 2013-09-24
AGTACCTTTACTGCAAGAGCACCATTTCCATTTAGTCTAGCAAATTGTTGAGCATAAAGATCTTTGATTACAGTAACATAATTTGCCCAATGAGTTTTTTCTGCTGGAAGATAATCTTTAAGAGCTTTTTGAAGTTGTTCTGGAGTTGGAGTATTTCCAGCTGTTAATCCTTCTACAATAGCTGCAACATGATTAATCATCTTGGCTTTTTCAATTCTATCGTTACCAGAAACTGCTTGATCAAGAACAACAGTACAAGCTAATACTACTGCTGGTTTAACATAAGGAAGAGTATTTTCAACACTTGTTGCAACATCGACTTTTCCAGTATTGGTTGTAGCACAACCAACAAAAAATACGCTCAAAAGAGCAACTGCGGCTAATTGTAATTTATTCATATATTTTCTCCATGTGTTCTATCTTTTGCTTCATTTGTTTGAGCTACTGTTCCGCCAGTAACTGCTGCATCTTTTACTGTTAATGCAAAAATAATACCAGATACAACTGCAATTAATTTTGCTATTCCTGTGATATAAACTTCTGCTTGGTCTGGAAGAAATGCTACTAGTGAAGGATCAGAGTGAATTGCTATTGCTGTACAAACTGCTACAACTGTTGTAACGCCAGATGAGCTAGATCTCCAATTTGGGCCGAATATTTTAGATAGCATAGTTTTCATAAAAGATTACACATTATTATAATAATATATAATTTTAAAATCTAATATTAATTATAAAAATATACGTTTACCAAAGTTCTCAAATTTGCAATCGCTGATGGACAATGTATAAAAGCAGCTGCATTATCTCCTGCAGAAAATGGCACGTTTAAATCACTATTACTAAAACTAATAAAATTACTATTATTAGTAGTACTCATACTTTGACTTATGATTCCTGTCAAACCTTGGGTTAAATTTACTATTGATCCAGTGATACTTGATGTTGATGCACCTGCTGCAGCTTGCTGTAATGTTATTGAAGCTTTCCTAGCTACGCAATTTTCTAAAATAGGAACCCTTCTAGAAACTGGAGTATTAGAATATCCAATATCGCCTCCAGCCAATCCAATATAATTAGTATCTGCAGCAGCTGTGCTTCCTTCAGTTGTTCCACCTTGTAATACAAAAATATTTTGTCCAGTTAAAAGAACTCCTGTATTATTTACAGTTAGGTGTTTAGTAAAACTTGCACCACTTGCTCTTATATTTCCAAATACTTCTAATTTTTCAGATGGAGAAGTCATACCAACACCAACATTACCAACGCTTGTAATTCTTACAGCTTGAGTTTCAGTGTTGGTCAAGAATTGTATGTAACCATCAGGATTAGCAGTTGCAAGCTTTAATTCATTATTATCATGATTCCAGCTTAAGTATGAACCAAAGTTATCAGCTGGACTACCAAGTACCACACCAGCAGTTTGCCCATCTGATGCTAGAACAGTTATGTGAGAATTTCCACTTCCTTCAAACACAGCAATACTACCACCATCTGGATTTACAGCTCCTGCTGAGGATTTTCTAACATACAAATTAAAATTATTACTATCAATACCAATACCCACACGACCACTAATAGCTATATCTACTCCAGAAATTGAAAGCTTATCGATGTTATTTAAATCAAGAGCATTAAAAATTCCAGATCCAACTTGAAGATTATTTGCAACAAGAGCATTAAAAATACCACTTCCAGAAGATTGAAGATTATTTGCAACAAGAGCATTAAAAATACCAGTTCCAGAAGCTTGAAGATTATTTGTAAAAGTTTTTATTCCAGAAATAGTTTGATCGCCAACTCTTGAAACAAAATAGTCATTGAGAAACCCTGTGCGAACTATTGATTGACCAACGAAACCGCTTAATTCATTTTGATCTAATTGTTTAACTCTAATTAAATTGTTAGGCATATTATTGTTCTAATTTTTTACTATGAAAAAGAATACTTGCAACATATGTATCTATATTATGTTCTGCTGCAATTTCATGAATATTATTGATGATGTCTTGATTTTTATCTTTTGGATTATCAATATATTCTTTTGCTACAGTTTCCCAAATTTCTGGGTTTTCATTAGCTATAATGATTTTAGTTATTTCATTTGCAACTTCTTTTTGTTGACGAGATAATTTTCTTAATAAATGCTTTTCTCTTAATGAAGATTCTACTTTATCTTGGAGTTTTGAAGCAAGAACGAAATTATTTTTAATTTTTTCAATATCAAAAAATGTCGCTTTAGATTGTTTGCCTTGTCCAATTGGATTAACGTTTTTAGTTGCTTGAGGAGTTCCTGTAGATCCAGATGGTCTACCTGCTTCACCCATTTTAGCGCCACCAATAAGTGGTTGATATAAGCCCTGATCTTTTAATTCTCTAAATTTTTGTTGAGAAGAAATTGAATCTTGTGGTTCTGGCAATCTTCCAGTTCCTATCGCTTGAATTCCTTCTTCTGGAGTTAACACCCCAAGTTCAACAAGTCTTGTATATACTCTTGAATATTGAATATCATCTTTAAGATCAATATCGTCAAATTCTGGTGTTGGGTAATTTTTGAATCCAATATCTTTGCTAATTCTTCTTATTTCGGGAACCAAGAATTCATTTAAAAATGTTTGGCGAGCCTGCTTTAATCTTTCTATAAATACTTGCACTTTAATACTAGTATTAGCAAACTTTTCACTTCCAATAAGAATATTATTTAATCCAATTTGAATATCTTTATCTACAACTTCATATTTTTCTGGACCAATTAGATTACCAATATCTGGAATAACAAATTGTGCTTTTGTTGTATAATCTGCGATAAGAACTCTACCAACGCTTTGATTCTGAAATAGATTTTGCATCGCTTCAAGATTTTTTTGATTGACTCCGCCTTTTTCTGGATCTGTTCCCATTGTTATCAAAAGAACTGCTTGTTGCATGGTTCTTGTAATTGCCATATCCATTTTTTTCATTTCTGCTTTCCAATTGATATCTTCTAATACTGGAAAACCCATTGGAACTGCAAATGGCTCGTAATCTTGTTTTTTGTAAAAAACTGCGCAAAGTCTATTTCTATCTAATGGTAGAGTTAATACTCCAACTGTTCTTTGTTTAATTAATTTTTGTGTTTCTGGAGGAAGACTTTGCAAAACTTCCTTGTCTTCATCTGTTTTAGGCTCTTTTAATCTCTCTAATTCATAATCGCTTAATACTTTATAATATCTTCCTAAAGAAAAATTAATAGTTCCAGCTATTTGAATATCTGATGGATTTAACATTATATATCTAGCTGGTAGATTCACTGATGCTGCTTTTGATGTATTCAAACCAAATGTTTGAGTAATTTTATCTAAATCATCATCTCTAACTTTTGTATCAAATCTATAAATAAAAACGTTTCCACTACGATAATATTCTCTAAAAAATTTATCTTGAAAATCAAACAAATTAATTTTCTTAAATAATGCTGAAAAGAAATCTCTGCTCTTTTGACTTCCGCCTTTAAAGTAAATATTGCTACAAGAAAACTCTGTCATTAAATCGATAGTATTTCTAAAAATAGCAAAATTATAATAACATTTTTGACAAAGAATAACCGCATCGCGGATATTCATATTAGAATTAGCTTTTACGCCAGTAGAATATCTGAAAGGAATAAGTCCATCATCAATATTTTTATATCTATCAGTTCTTGCAATAGTCGATGCAGCATTTCTTCTGACAGAAGTATAGCTTGAATCACCTGAATTTAATCCAGAAGCCTTAACTTCGTAGGATGCTTCAGATACCATTATAGGTTGGATATCTGCACTTTTGGTATCTTTTGATTCTTTTTTAGATTTTTTAGCCATTTTACTTCAAATATTACACATTATCCAAGCATTATTGGCGAAAAAGTTGCGGATTCTTGTTCTTTAGGACTATTCATTATATCATTATAACATTTTATAGCCCAATTCGCTAACATAAATGCGGAATAATTGTCTTTTCTAGCTTTATTTGCCGAAGCGCTTCTTTTTAAATGTTGAGGTAAATCAAAGCTTTGCGTTCCTCTGCTTGTAGAAGAATGTTCGATTAGTACGCATTGTTTTTTAGTTTGATATATAAAATCATCTTGATTTTCTATAAAATCTAATATACCCCAATCTTTTTTATCTTCAGTTTTCATTAATTCGATTGGAATATTTAGTCCAATTGTTTCATTAAATGCTTTTTCATCAGATGCAGTTCTACTTGCGAACCATACTTTTTTATAATCTATACAAGCTTGTAAATGTTCATTAGCCTTACGAATAAAATTTGTAGTAAATACTTGATTAAAAGATATTTTTTTATTTTCTAAATTATATTGATTTCTTGCTACTCTTAATTGATTTTCGTAATCTTGACCCTCTAGTTCTGAATTAAAATCAAAAACTTTAATTTCCAGATCTTTCGATTTAAATAAAGAAGATTGATTGCATGCAGCTAAAAAAGTATCTGCTCCTGCATTATCAAGAATCATAAATACAATATTAAAATTAGTTAATATATAATAAAAATAATTAACATGATTTTTTAAATTGCCAAGTCCTGCGTAAGTATGTACCAAAACTCCTTGTTTTTTTTCTTCATCATATTCCATAACAGCCATAGCAAAATAATCTGCATTTGGACTATCACTCATATTCGGATCTATGCCTAAAATATATTTTTTATTTCGATCTCCTTTCATAAGTGTGTGAGGAGATTCTCCGGTTTTTAGGGTACATTCTTCCATTTTTTTTGCATTAAAATAGCTATCACTTCCGTCTGTAAACTGCGCACAATATTCTCTTAAAAATCCACTATGACTTGATCCGCCAGCCTGAGCTTCCTCAATAATTGTTTTATCAATCATTTCTTCTGGTAGCGCTTCATAACTCATTTGACTTACAAAATAAGTAGCTTCACCTTTTTCTGGACTATTTATTTTTTCGCACCATTCTGTATAAGTCTTATAAAGATTTTCAAATGTATAGCTTGCAGAAGAAAGTGCTATCATTTTACTGGTATTTTCAAATACCATTCTATCTTCTTCTTTCATTAAATTTTCTTCGATTAGTTTATCTTCAAATTCTCGTATTTCCATTCTTTCTTTAATATTTTGTGGCGCAACTAAAAATGGCATTAATACATTTTTAATAATTTCTTCTGGAAGTAAAAGAAACTCGTCAAGCACTAAAATATTTGCACGAAATCCTCGGATTTTTTCTCCATTCAAAGGGATAGCAACAATACTGCCACCATTTATCTGCCATTCAAATTGATCATTTCTTTTAGTCTTTGCTCCAAAGCATTGAGATAATAATTCTGCTCCGGGACTTTGAACTATTTTTTCTAAATTATTAAAAATAAATCTTGCTGTTCTAAATGTTGGCCCAGCTATAAGAATTTTTGTGTTTGGCTCAAAAATGCATTGAAGAAAACAGAATACAGCTCCCATAAATGATTTACCGCATCCGCGACCAAATACACACATATTAAAATTTCTATTCATCATAGCTTTTAAATGTATTTCTTGATATGGAGCTAATTTAACTCCACTTATGAGTTCTGTAGAAAATCCGAGATTTGCTCTTAAAAATTTAGCTAGTGATATTTTCGCTTCTTTATCGTTAAGAAAGCCCTTAAGCTGAGATAATTCAGCATTTACATCCTTGACTTCTCTTAAATATTTATCTGGACAATATATCATAAAACTTTCATATCATATGCTAATTGTAAATCTATTTTTTTATAAAAACATTTACTTGCAAATATTGTTTCTATTAATCTTGTCATTTCTTTTCTTCCGTCTACAAAAAGAAATTGAAGGTTATCGTATTCTTGCAAAAGCTCTCTAACGTTGTGAAAAATATACTCTGGCGTAGCTTTAATTTTTTTGCTTATATGAGGAAGATATTGAAAACTTAAAGCGTTTTGCAAAATTTCTTCAACCATTACTATTACATATGAATTATTTTTTTTTGCTTTTTCTATTTCATTTTTGAAACGATCATAATTTTTTACGCTTAAAGTGCTTATAAAATCGCTTAAACTTTTTCTTTCAATAAAACAATTACAATTATCATTTGAACAAGTATAGTCCCCAAATGATAAAGTTTTAATTTCAAATGGTATATTAAATTTTAACCAACTTTGTTCTCGAGTATCTACATATATTATATCTTTGTGAGTTAATTTATTTTTAAAATAATCGCCAATTAAATTTGGATGAATAAATTTATTTTCTAAACCTATAGAAGAACACAAATCATAATAATCTTTAAATATCTTATTATAAAATATAATAGAGGGAGCCATTATAGTTCTTAATTCTATTTGAGTCGGAGAATATATGATATTTTTATTTTGTTTTCTTTTAATTATTATATTTTTGCAATATTCTTGAGCTTTGTCTAATGGTTGCTGTTTTAACCATTTTTTCATGTTATTTTTATCATTGAAATCATTATTTAAATATTGCTCTTTAGTTTTAAAATTAATTAATTCATTAGTTAATAAATCTCTACGTTCAAAATATTTTTGATAATATTTTACTTTATTTAACCCATAACCCTTTAAAGCAAGATGAAGACTTTTTTCATCTTTAAACTCTTTCCCGTCTATTTTACATATTACGCTCATCCATTTAATATTTCGTCTTTTGAAATACCTAAAATCTTAGATTTAATCTCATCCATTGTAGAAAGTCTGTCGATTTCTTTTTCAACTACTTGTTTACGCATCTCTGCCATTTTAATAAGTTTATTTCTGCTATCTTCTTCTTTCCACATTTGAACAAGATTAATAATTGAGGCTGTTTCTTTTACTTGTTTGCTTAATTTATCGCTTCGTTTTACTTTAAGGTCATTATTTAATTTTTGTTGTCGATTAACGCAATCATTATATTCTTTTCTTGCAGTATTACTTGCTTCAACAAGAGCCATCGGGATTTTTCCATCTTCTTGAATAGCTAAGTCTATTTGATTTTGAAGAACATTAATTGTTTGTTGAATACTAGAAGAAATAACTACCTCAGTGCAAAGAACAATATATTGATCTACTTCTTCTTGAGTTAAGTCGCTCTTATCGTAAGTATATCTTACAAAACTACTTTCAAACAATTCTCTATCGCTTTCATTATCATAAATATTAATTTGATGGATGAATCTATGAGTATTCATGTAACCAATAACTGAATTAATATCTTTTTTATGTTTATGCGTCAATTTATTCTTATCAATTCCATCTAAAATATATTTATTAATTTTAACTATCATTCTTTCTTCACTGCGAGGAGGTTTGTATCCTTCTGTTATTGTATTTTCGTTCTCTGTATTATTAAATTTTATATTACTTGGAATATTTTTCATATATTCTAGCACGCTTCTTGTTTCTTGCGATAAATTAGTTAATGATTCGTTTTTAAATAATATTTTTGCCATTTCAAGTCCTGTCATTGTATGGCAATTATTGCTAATATATTCTTTTTGTTCTATTGATAATTCAATAAGACCTTTAGCTTGGTATTCATGGCTTTTTTTGGGTTTGATTTGTCTAGTGGCTAAGAAATTTTTAACAGCTTTACCCTCTTTACTTCTACCGTCCAAATCATCTCTTCCAAAAGCTAATTGAACTAATTCTACTAATGATGGCGGATTTTCTAAACGATTATTCCATTCATTTAATAATTTAAGTTGTTGCTCTTCAGTTAAAATGATAACATCTTCGTTCATGAAATATCAATATCTCCGTTATATAAGTGTTTCTTAACTTTAAAAATAATTATTTTCTTTATATTTTTTATTTGTTTATATCCAGCTATTCGATTTTTTTCACTAGTTCTATATCCCATTAATTTTGCTGTTTGCTCTTCATCTTTACCTTCAACATACAGGTGATTATATACTTTCCATTCAATTGGTTTTAAAATTTTTTGCATTTTACAGTGAATATTTTTTGCTGCCTCATCTAAATTAATATTATTCATCGGCATATCATTTATCTCTTGAGAATGATTTTCTATGCTTACTGTTAATTTTGTATCATGTGCGTTTTTTTTAGTTTTTTCCCAATTTGCAAATAAAGGGCAAGAACTACATTGATTTTTATAAATTGCACATCCATCTTCTCCATCTGCTGCAGCACATTTTAAACATGGTCTTGTAAAATTACTATAATTATTTCTTATTAAATTTTTTATTTGATTACTAATAATTCTATTAACCCATGGAGCTAGTGGTTTTTGAGAATCATAAAGATGCCATTTTTTATAAATATGGATTCTTAATATTTGAGAAACATCATTAAAATCCATCCAATTAATGGCTGTTAAATTCCATTTATTCTTTCTTTTAATAATTTCAGAATTTATTTCAATGATGCAATTTTCAAACGTAGGCTTTTTATTAGCCATTTTTTTGCACCCTATTTTTTGGTCTAATTGAACCAGCTTCTCGTGCAAAATCTTCAAGAAATTTTTTTCTTTCGGCTTTTGTTATTTTTTTGCCTTTTTGTTTTGGGCCTTTTGTTCTTGACGAAGGATCTGAAGTGCCTAAAATATTACCTATTTTTTCGCTTTTTGATTGGTCATGAATTATTTCACAATCAATTTTAGAAATTTCTGGAACATAATCAATATCAGATCCCTCATCATCATCTTCTAAATCTAGATGTTCCTTTTGAACTGGACGAATTTTAGAAATAGTTTGTTTTTGTAATTGAACTTTATTAACCACGAGTTTTTCAAAAGCATTACCGCAATGACTACAAAATTTTGGCTTATTTATTGAATAACTTGTAGGACCACCACATTCTGCACAATATATTTTAAGCATAATACTGATTATACTTTAAATTAATTAAAATTTCAACTATTTAAGTTCTTCAAATTTTTCAATAATATATGCTAATATGTCGTTTCTCATTATATCTTCTCTACCAAATTTAAATGTACATATTCCTTTGTCTTTGCTCTTTTTATCATCAAATAAATTATAAATTCTTTCAAATCCACTATTTTTAATATCTGATTGTCTAATATCTCCTATAAGTATTAATTTACTAAATTTACCCATTCTAGTAGTAATAAGCAATAAATCATGTATACTTAAATTTTGAGCTTCGTCGCAAATAATATAACTAGCATTAATGCTTAAACCTCTTAAAAAGCCTACTGGTAAACCTTTAACTCTTTCTTGTTTTAATAGCATTTCAACTTGATTTTTAGGTAATAACTCGTGGAGTTTATCCATAAGAGGTTGTAGATATGGATCAAGCTTGCTATGCAAATCTCCCTTAAGGAAACCTAAGTTGTGAGAAGAGCTTTCTACTGGGTTACGTATATAGAATATTTCACCAATCTTTTTGCTATTAATAGCATTTAAAGCTGCGTATACGCTAAGAAGACTTTTTGCTGTTCCCGCTGGACCTTTGCAGAAAACCATTTTAGTAGTTTTATCTTGAAGTAGTTGAATAAATTTCTTTTGGTTATCTGTCCATTGTAATTCACGAATATGTAAGAACCCTTCAATTTTATCTCTTTGAGGAACAGGAGCAGATTTATCTTCTTTTTGCTTGTTTTTTTTAGACATGCGACTTACGTCTAAGTTTACACTATATTTTATATTTAGTGTAAATAAAAGAACTGTGGCATATCTGAACGCAAACATACCTCCAATTGAATGTTACGTGCGTGGTAACTATTTAAGAAATCAAGAAGATAGTTTTGATAAAAAATATAGATGTTTAATTTTTGGTGTTACAAGTTTGCCTAGTCAAGTTCCACTTTTTAATTTTCTAATGGAAGATGGTGGGATTTGGTGGCATGCACCTATTAGCGCTTTTTGTTCAGAAGAAAATGCGCCAGATATGGAATTAACTGAGCTAGAACTTTGGGATAGTTTTAGTTATCATATAGCTGTAACAACTTTTTATCTATTAGAAAATAAAGTAGTAAAATATACTGGAAGAAGTGGTAAGGAATATATGGGTAGATATCTTTTTACTCTTGATTGGGCGCATAGTGATTATAATGAATTAAATTTTGGATTTAGTCAAAAACCAGATCAACATAAAGCTGGTCATGTTATAAAACTCGACAATGGCAATTTCGCAATACAACCTAATAATAGAATCAAAGTATTCGATCCAAGCTTCGCAACAAAAACAAATGAATTATTGTTGCAAAGAAAAATAAACTCTCATATTTACACATCTGAAAATAGCCCCAAGTGGGTTACAGAAGATAGTGATAATTATGATTATAAAATACAGGAGACAAAATGAACCATAAAATTAATGTAACCAATACTAATATTCTTGAGGGAGAAAAAGCTAATCCTCAAAACTGCGCTATCGCTAAAGCAATCAAAAGTAAAATGAAAAAAAAGATAAGTAGTGTATCTGTGCTACCAAGTCATGTTACTTTAAAAATAGATAATAAAATGTTTGTTGCTAAAATGCCAAAATCAGGCGCAAATTTTATTAAAAGATTTGATCGTGGACTAGCTGTAAATGCTTTTGAATTGAATTTAAAATTCAAAAAAGACTTTGCTTTAGTTTAATCCAAAAGAATAATTTAACCAATTACAACGGGATCTGCTGGACCCCAACATGGATTTATACATGGTTCACAAAAGGGTCGAGCTTGGGTTGTACATAAATAACCTATTAAAAGACTAGGGCAACACGTAAATATGCTTCTTTTAGATACTATAACATTAATAATTATAGTACCACACGGACAAAGTCCCGGGCCCGCAGGTGGTAGTCTATCATATAACATGCATTCAGTAAAATCTGGGTTATGAATACTCATATAATATATTACACAAATTTATATCAATGTAACTTAACCAATTACAGGAGGATCGCCGCCGCCCCAAATACAACCTTTACAGGTACAAATAAATTGTTCATAATATCTACCTACCCATACTAATGAGTTATTGCTAACTCCACAACAAACTTGATTATATGGTGTATCTGCCATCCAAAAATATGGACTTCCTTGTTTTCCTTGTGAAGCGCAAGCCATAATACAGTCCATTATAAGACCTTCTTTTGCCCAAGAAACAAATCTATAATAAGATGGCTTATTCCAATATTGACAATCAAATTGTTTGTTAGATAAATAATATGCCATATTTTATATTTACACAAAAATAGAGGCATAACAGTAAATTCACTTAAATTAAATTTAAAATTTAGAAAAGGTTTTCAACTGGCCGCTTAAAAACATTCCTCCGCTAGAGCGTATAGTAGCTCGTAATTCCTCATCAGGAGGAAAGTCTAGAGATTTAACATACAATCTAATGCCTTTTGCTTTAAGTATATTTTTTATTTTTTCCATACCATCTTTTGTTCTATTATCCTGAAGATCACAAAACCAATAAATCGCATCTACCCCTTTATTAGCTAAGTTTTCTATTGCATAAGTTGTTGGGCTTGATTGCCTAATCCCACATCCATTTACTTCTTGAAATTTTGCATCTTTAAAATTGGCTTCTATTTCTGATTTTAATTCAGGTATGTAAATTGCCATGCTAGGTGAAATATCTAAAATAACACCTAATTTTTTAGCTATAATTTTTTGTCCAAATAGAGTTTTACCATCTCCATTTCCATTTCCATTACCACCGAAACCGTTGCCATTACCAAATCCATATCCATTGCCTTTACCTGCTGAATTGCCTTTTACAAATCTATTAAAATTTACTTTTGCTAAATGAGTTTTATTACTAAATTTAATTGGTGATGGAGCATTTATGTTTGCATTTATTATAATAGTATCTGATATTTCTGGTATTGGTATATTTTGAGCATAATCATCTGTTTTATTTTCATTACCACCTTGTTCAGAGCTATCGCCTTCCTCTTCTAACGGAGGAGCCATATTTGCTACTTCTACTTCTTGAATTTCTTCTTCACTCGGAACTAATTGTACTTGCCAATTCATTTCTATTGGTTTTTCTTTTACTTTAATCATGCTGAGTATAAAAAGTGCAACAATATGTAGTATTACTGAAATAACTATAATACCATTAAGTTGATATATTCTTTTAAATATATTTAATTTTTTGATATATTGGACGACAGATAATATTTGTTTATATGTTTTAGTAAAATTTAACTTTGGAGGGGCTGGGCAAAAAATGTTAGGCTTGGGCGCATTTAATTTATAAGAATTATTAACAGAACCCGTATCTGTTGCTAAAGTTTCTTTTATAAAACTAAAAGCATAAACAAATAATAGTAATAAAATAGTACATACCATATTTTAAGTATAATCAAATCTATATATTAAGTCAATATAAATTATATATAAACTACTCGAATACTATTAAATTCTTCTGTTGTTAGGGTCAATGTGCTTCCATTTTGTGGCTCAAGGAATATGGGTCTTACTAATGGAGAATTATCCTCTTTTAAGCCATGATCACAAAATATAATATTTATTGCATGATAAATGGTCTTTCCTTTTTGTGGTCTATAAGCGTGATAGAAAAGAGTTCCAACTCCTATACCGTTTGCTTCACTTTGATCCAGCTTCTCTTTATGATAAACATTACAAAAAAATTTAAAACTATCTGCGAAATTATCACAATCCCATTTAGAAGTTCTTTGGTCTAGATTTAATGATTTTAACCATTGTATGTATTCAGGACATATATCATTTACTAAACAGCTAACAGTTGGACAAAAATAATCACGATCTCCAAGAATTAAATGAACAGGATATGTGTCATTCTTAACAAACAAAGACCTAATGCTTTTTGTTGATATAATCATTTTATTTGCTTTTCAGTTATTATTTACACCTAAAAATTATTACATGATTTATTTTGAAATCTATCAAATAGATATTATAATTAATATTATGGTCTATTTGTATTCTTTCGTGCCGTTTGAAAGCGAGTATGTGATTTTTCATCCATATAAATTAAAATTTAAAGATTGGTTTTTATTAAATAAATTAAATATACATAAGACCTTATCCTTATCAAGAAAATATGGCGATGTAATTATATATGTTGACAAAAAATATATAAACGAATTCGATCAAATAGTCCCAGACGGTATTACTTTAAAAGAAATAGATTTAGATAAAAGTAATGTTTGGGGTATAAGTAAGTTTCATTCTATTTTAAATTTTATAGAAGAATTTAATGTACCATTTGTTCATTTAGATTTTGATGCTTTTTTATTGCATGATGTATTTAAGAATAATAAACCTGATATAGTTGTTGCTTACAAGGAATATCACCAAGATATTGCATCCTCAGACCTGTGGCAATTCTCCGAAGGAATGGACGCCTACAACACGGTCGACCTCACCTTTGGAGATGTTGCATCACATTACGTCGGTTTATACGATAGAACATATAATTGTTCTGTCGTCGGTGGTAAAAATTTAAATTTAATTAAAAATTGGTGTTATGAAAGTATAAAATATCCAGATAAATATAAAACTGTCTTAAATCATAATATAACAAGTATTGTAGAACAGGGCCACTTAACGAGAATATTAGAGACTAATGAAATAAAACCTATGCAGATGATAGAACTAAATAAAGATTTAAATGTTTCTTTAAAAAATTATAAAGAAAAGTTTTTTGTACATGATAGATTTTTTGGCGCAGAGCTGTTGTCTAATGATAACCCGTCTTTTTTAAGAAGAAAATGGTACGAAACTTATAATAAAATTATCTTAAAAAGTGAAAAAGTCTTTTACGAAAACCAATCGTAAATATCGAAGATCAATTTTATATTTTTTCGCTAGTGTACATAACTGTTCCATATTATTAGTTTTTTCAATTTCAACTTGAAGTGAATATTTTTCTATTTCATTCAATAAATATGCTTTAAATTTTTTAAAAAAATCGTCACTTTTATAATCAAAATTGTCATCTTTAAAAGATATCTTCTTACCGTAAATATCCTCATATATACCAGATATTTTTTCTGTACTATATTTATTTATACTTGTTGTTCTGAGCTTTGATAAATGGCAATGTATAGCTCTAATATAAGGATAACCATTTTGTACTTTAATATTAGTATTTTTCTTTAATTGAGTTATAAATGCTCCTTCACAGCCAAGTACGCCTAAATAGAAATCACAAGAAAATGATTGTAATGGGCTTTTAAACACCCATGCATCATGCGAAAATATTCTTTTGCATTTAAAGAACGCACCGTAATGTTCGCTATAATAGTGGGGTATTTTATCTTGAGATAGAATTTGATTATCCTTATTCCTTTCGTGCCTAGTTAATACTATTAATTTATCTATCCATTCGTTTTCATCTAAATGATCAAAGATTAACAATGTATCATCAAAATATATATCATTATTAGCTATTATAATTATATTATCTTTACAGTTTTTATTAGCGAATTCAATCGCTTGGGAGTACTTTAATCGATCATTAATATTTATTTGATGTACTTTTTTAGATTTAAATAGCGAATGGCTGTACTCTTTTTCATTTAATAGGTATATTTTATCTATGTGTGCATTATTTATATTTTGTTCCAAGCAGTAGTCTATTTCTTCTTGCCTTTTGTTTAAGCAGTTACATTCATCAAAACAAGTGCATTTATTTTGTTTAAAGTCATGATATTGCTGTATTAAGACCATTGATATAATTATATTATATTTTTAAAGTTTTTACTAAGATAAATTTAGGGTTTTGCAGGGGGTATATATAAAAAGAGGTATATAAAAAAATAGCCCCGTGGATTTTTTTACCTTGAAGTATATGGTATTATAGTGAATTTTAATAGATTTTAAAAAAGGGGGTATATATAGGTATATATAACTAATAGTTTATTTTATTCGGGGAGAATGATGTTAGTACCCCCACGGCATTTTCTAAAATTAAAATCATCTGGTTTTTTCAAAAATGGGGGGTACTTTTTTATAACTTTTGTCGTAAGTCGTTGACTATCAATGAAATTTAAATGGTAAAAATCCCTTGCACTATTCCTATTCTGTGATAGATTACCTATATGAAGAAATTAAGCAAATACGAACAACTCATCGCAAACCTCAACAAAGCTAGCCAAGACCTTAAGGATGCCTCTACCAAGGCCATCGCTACCCTTGACGCTCACGCCAACAAGGTGGAAGCTATCCACCAAGAGGCGATGAATAAATAACCCTTGACGAAACCAATACAGAAAGGCAATATAAACCAATGAAACAAAACCTAAAAATCAGTTACCAAACCTTCGGCGAAA
>Ga0181358_1000680_pt1 | contig 15221 bp, 16 predicted proteins | sample Fa13VDMM110SD_FD_130096 | JGI IMG/M metagenome (GOLD analysis project Ga0181358, IMG submission 130096) | Freshwater viral communities from Lake Michigan, USA - Fa13.VD.MM110.S.D | ecosystem: Environmental > Aquatic > Freshwater > Lake | place: USA: Michigan | collected 2013-09-24
ATGAACGGGGCCAGGTCGATGGCGTGGCCGGTGATGTGGCGGCTGTTGAGGGTGGTGCTGGCGCCGGCCTTGAGCAGCTCGGCCTGGCGCTCGGTGGTGCGCAGGCCTTCGATGACGGCGAAGTCCACCTCACTGAGGGTGAGCGCGCGGCGCACCACGCGCACCAGGTCGGGGTGCACGCCGGCCAGGCGCTGCTCGCTGCGGGCGCTGAAGGTGTAGCCGTTCATGGCCTAGCCCCCTGCCCAATCTGTTTCTCGATCAAGCGGTCCAGCTTGGCCTCAACGCGCTCCAGCTGGCTGCGCACTTGCACCTGCATCTCGGAGGTGGTGCGGTCCTGGCGGTCGTCGCGGGTGATCTGGTGGGCGCTTTGCACCTTCAGGATCTCGACATCCTTGCGGATATCGGCGATGTAGAGCAAGCCCACGCCGGCCTGGATGAACAGCGCGAGGATGATGCTGATGGGCACCTTCTTGTCCAGGTGCCAGCCGGCGTTGCGGTCGTCGTTCACTGGTTCACCCCCAAGCGCCACACCGCCAGGGGCAGCAGCACCACCAGGCCGCCGGCCAGCGTGGCCAGCGCATCGAGCAGCTCAGGGTTGCCGCGGCGGCTGGCGCGGTCGCTTAGCTCTTTGCCGATGGCGAACACCACGCACAGCAGCACACCGATGGCAATGCTGTGCAGGCTGCCCAGTGCGGCCAGCAGGGCGCCGTAGACGAAGTGGTTGGCCTTGTCGGCGGGTAGTTGTGGCAGGGTCATGGGTGGGCAGAAAGTGCGTTTCGGAAATGCTGCGGCGCACCTCGCAGCGTGACCGCTGCGGGCGTTTCGGATCAGGGGGAAAGTGGCACGCCGCAGTGGGCGCGCCGGGTCAGGCGGGTGGCGTTGGCCAGGTGATGGCGTCGGGCCAGCCCACCTGCGCCGTCACGTCGCGCAGCGCTTGGCGGTAGGCGGCCCAGGCGGCGGGCACGGGCTCGCCGCGCTCCATGGCGCGGGCCACCACCCAATCGCAGGCGGCCAGGCGGCGGTCGCGCTGGGCGCGGGCGTCGGCCTCGCGCTCGGCCAGGCTGGGGCCTGGGGGCTCGTGGGGCAGCAGCTCGCCGGTGTCGAGGCACACGCGCTGGCGCTGCCAGTCGGTCACGCCCAGGGCCGCGCCGTGCCCTGGGGGCAGGTTCAGCTCCAGGTCGGCATCGGGGCCGCTGAAGCTGGCGCCGGCAAAGAGGCCGTCGGCAAGGCGGTAGAAGTGCCAGGTGCTCATCGCCGGATCTGCTCCGCCTTGAGGTTGATGTTGCTGAAGCTGTAAGCGCCAATGCCAGGCCGCACTGCATCAAGCCCGACAGTGACCAAGGTGCCGCCGGTGACGCTGAAGGTGGCCTGCAGCGCAAAGGTGCCCTCGCCGCGGTTGGTGAACGAGACCGAATCACCGTTCACCGTGGTGCCGCCCTGGGTGCGGTAGAGCCTGGCCGAGCCGTTGGCACCGCTGCTGCGGCGGGTGAAAAGGTCGGCAGTGACGGTCACGATGACCGTGCAATCCACCGAAGGCGTGAAGCTGAGGGTGTGGATGACTGCCATGGGTCAGAGGTCGTTTGCGTCAGACACCGGGCCGGCCAGGAAGCTGGTGCTGACCACCGCAGCGGCACCTGCCGCCAGCTCAGCGCTGTTCACACTGCCCGTGCCCACGTAAGGCTGCCAAGCGCCGGCCACGCGCTGCCATGCTTTGCCGGAGCTGGTGTCCAGCCAGATCGAGCCGTTGGGCACCGCGCCGGGGTCCGAGCTTTGGCGGTAGACGTCGTTGCGGGTGGCCGCCAGGTCGCCGGTGTAAGCGTTGCGGTCGAGGTCTTGCACCCAGCCGCCGGCCCAAGATGAGGCGCCACATACGCCCCAGCGACGCCAGGTCGTGGTGCCCCGGTACGCGTACTGGTAGCAGGCACCGCCGCTGGAGTCGCTGTACTGAATGACGGTTTCGAGCGTCAGGTAATTGTCGGCGCCACCCAAGCCAACCGAAGCAGAGATCTTGAACTCGCGCGTGGTGCCGACCGGGTACCAGCTGGGCGGACGGTCGGTACTGCGCTCGCCCAGGTCATCGCGCACGGGCAGCGTGACGACCTGGCCCTGGGGGCTGCCAGCGTTGCTGAGCACACCAGTCGATGAGAGGGCAAGTTGGTTGTTGCTGACTGTCGTGCCGGTCCCCGCGCCGCCGCCGTAGAACTGGCCGCTGGCGTTGATGCCGATGAGGCCGTTGCTCACTGTGGTGCCGGCACCAGTTGCCACGCCTTGGATGGCGCCGCTGCCATCCACCGAGGTCTGGTTGGCGTTCAGATCGCCGGTGTAGCCAAGCTGGCGTGTATTGAGGGGTGGGCCGGGGCGGTAGGGGCTAGGGCCACTTGCACTCGGACCGATCTCCTCGAATTGCGGAGCGGCCAAGAAAACCCAACTATCCCCTTGACCCGCATTGGTGTCCCCCTTGCGAACAAAGAACGTAGCCGTCACTGCCCCTGCCGGGGCCACTGCCACGATGCTCCTGCGGGTGAGCACCTCCAATGCGTTTGTTAGACCCTCTTCACTGGCGGTGTCTACTGTGTTGTATTGAATGGCGGCGCCCGAGGCGTTCAGCCAGCCAAGAAAGATGCGCGAGCTGCATCGCCGCGACTGCATGTAGATCGATAGGCAGTACCTGCGTCCGGCTGCAACCGGGATGCGCAGCTCAGTGAAGGTACTCCGCACCGCTGCAACATTGAAGTCAGCAGCCATGTACTCACCATTGATGAGTGTGCTGTCTCCCGTGAAACCTCCGATGCGCCCCAGCTGCCTGGCATAGAAGGAGTCAGTGGTGTTGCCGACGAACATGAAATCGGCGGTTGTCCAGCCCAGGGCAGGGCCACCAACACGGCTGCGGCCCGCGTTTGTCCAGTTGCCCCCGTTCGGGGTGTAGCCCCGCCAGAACAACTCCTCGGTGGCTTGGTCGCTGCCTGGAATGAGGTTTTGCCCAAGCGCCAGGTCATCGTTCCGAATGGCCTCGGCTCCACTCAAGCCCGCCAAGTTGGCCGGTCGGCTGGCAACGCCTGTCCAGCTGGCCCGCTGCCCGGCCACCTCGGCGATGCGGTTGAGCAGCGCCTGGCGCTTGGCGTACACGTCGGCCCAGGTGGCGCGGTAGACCGCAGGCACGATGGTGGTGTCCTGGCTGGTGTCGCTCCATCCAGGGCTCAAGCCCACCAGGTAGGCGGCAAGCGCCGAGTAGGCGCCCGTGTAGGCGTCGCGCTCGGTGACGATGCCGAAGCCGTTGGCGCGTGCCACGATGCCCGCCTGCTCGTCCTGCAGGGCTTGCCAGTCGAGGATGGTGGCGGCCTTTTCACCGCGCGCCAGGATGCCGTCGCTGTCGATGGCGGCGATGCGGGTGAGCGCACTGGTGGCGTTCGTGCTGGCGGTGTTGGCAGTGGTCTGCGCAGCAGCTGCTGCATCGCTGGCCAAGCGTGCAGCAGTCACATCTTCAAGGCGGATGTCTTGCACCGCTTGGTGGACAGCGCCGCTCCCCACGGAGTGCTGGAACCAGAAGCCGACGCGGCAGTAGGCCGCAGCTGCGGGGATTGGCCGGCCTGCTACACCGGCACCGAAGTCGTTGCCGTAGCGACGCCACACGCTGTCTGCAGTCGGCAGCACACCGAAGGGGTAGCCGGCATACGAGCCACCCCACCCAGTGTCAGCACCATCCAGCTCGGTGCCGTCAGCACGGAACATGCGCACCACCAAGTACACATTGCGGTTGTTGCCTGGCGCCGCGCTGATGTTGGCGGTCAGGCTGTAGCGCTTCGCGGGGTCGAGCGGGATGGCTTCGCGCGACCAGATGCGCTGGTCGGCGCCCGGCCCGCTGCAGCCGAAATAGCGCGTGCCCACCGCGCCCGTGGCCGTGGTGTTGAGCTGGACGATGCTGGTGGCGTTGTCAAACTCCCAGGCGGCCAGGTCATCGCAGGCAGGGTTGGCGTTGAGGGCCGCGCCGCCAGTGACAACAGCCAGCGCCGTGCCCGACACCCCCACCACGGCGTTGCTGAGGTTGCCGCTGGTGTCCTCATGCCGCGCCAGGATGGTGTAAGCCCCAGGCGCCGTGGCCCACTCGTAAGCGCTGCCAGTGCCGCGCCAGATGCGCGTGGCCGTTTCCCACACGGTGCCCACGCGCAGCTCGGTCAGCGCGTAGTCGGCATCGGGGCACGGGGCCCAACTGATGCGCAGGGCGCCGGGCGCGCCGGTGGCGGCCAGGGTGCTGACGTTGCTGGGCGGGGCGCTCTTGCCCAGCACGACATGCAGCACCTGGATCGACCAGGCGCCGGCCACCAGCTTGTTGCGGGCGCGGGTGCTGATGGCGTAGACGCGGCCGTCCTGCACCCCGGTGAGCAGGGCCTGGGTTTCAGCGCCGGCCACCACCTCGGTCTGGTAGGTGCTGGGGTCGCTGTCGGCGGGGCCGTAGCGCACCTCGATGGTGCCGCCGTTGCGTACGGCTTCGTCCTGCACTGCCGACCAGGCCACACGGATGCGGCTGAGGATGGTGCCGTCGGCCTGGCGCAGCAGTTGGGCGTTGCCGCTGGTGATGCTGCTGGGCGAGACGCCGGGCACGGCGTAGGGGTTGGGCAGCGCGGTGTTGGGGGCGGCGTCGGTGCGACTGAACGTGGCGTCGGGGTTGTAGATCGAGGCGTCGGTCTCTTTGAGGGTCAGCTTGATGCCGCCCTCTTGGCTGAAGCCCCAGCTCAGCACCTCGAAGGGCTTGGCCACCCAGCCGAATCGGGGCAGGGTGACGGCGATCACGTCGAACAGCTCCAACGCGAGGGCGCGCATGTTGCAGCTTAAGGAAACCGTGAGCGCCTGGCGGCTGTCGCGCAGCATGACGCCGCACACATGGGCGGCATGGGCGGTGTCGGTGACGGCGCCAAGGCTCACCTCGCGCGGGTACTCCGCGCCATCGGCGGTGATGTACTCCGATGGCGCGATGCGCGGGATGGCCGCCACCACGTAAGCGTTGGCGGCGTTTGCAATGCTGGGCACCACCGTGTTGAAAAGCTCGGTGCGGGGCACGGTGCTGACGACGTCGATCTCGCCTACGCTGCTGACCCAGTCCTCGGTGAGCGTGGCCACCGGCGCGGTGTAGGCGCCTGCACGCACGCGCAGTCGGCCACCGGCCCAGGCCCAGCGGCCGGCCATGGCAGCGACGATCTCACCCAGCACTTCGTCGGGCGGTTGATCGGTGCGGGCCACCAGCCCGGCGGTGTAAAGCGGCAGGGTCTGCGTGGTGGTGGCGCCGGCGGCGTTCACGGTGGTGAAGCTCTGTGCCACGTCGCAGGCGTTGGCCGCGGCAATGAAGCTGGCGGCGTCCAGCTCAGCGGCCGCAGCGGCCCCGCCGTTTGCATTGAGCGCCCAGTCGCGGGCGATCAGGGCTGGGTTTTCGGTCCAGCGGGTGATGCCATCGCGCGGGTCAAGCACTTTGGCGCCGCGCACCACGGCGCTGATGCTGGGCGGGCCGGCCGGGAAGGCGTCCTGGTCGTAAACGAGGTCAATGACCAGGCAGGCGATGCCCTGGAATTTGTGCGCGCTGGTGATGCCTGGCAGGCCGGCCAGCACCGTGCTCAAGTCCTGGCCGGGTGCGCCGGTGAACACCCGCACGCGCGCCTTGCTGGATGTGTTGGCCACCTGGTAGCTGACATGGCGCACGACGCCCGTCCATCCACCGTTGGGCGTGACGGTGTTGCCGCTGACGGTAAAGCCGATGGTTTCCTGGGCGACGCGGTCGCCGTTGCTGCCCTCGGTGCTGACGCCCACGCTGTCAAGAATGGCATCGGCAGGCAGCACGGTGCTGGTGCCGCCGGCACCGATGGTCTGGCGGGCGCTGCTGACAGCGGTGGCCAGCCAAGGCGCGGTGGTGACGTAGCCCGAGCCGTCAAGGCTCACCGGCACATCGTTGAAGAACACCTGCTCGACGGCGTCGATCTGGTGCCCAGCCAAGGCCAGCACCAGGGTGTAGTTCTCTTTCTTGGGGCCGTGCGTGGCCTTGTAGACGATGCCGTCGGCGCAGCGGGCGCGGCCGTAGACGCGCGAGCGGGCACCGTCCACCACGGGCACGTTGACCAGGCGGTCGGTGAGGCTGGCGTTGTAGGCATCGCGGGCTTTGCGCTTGGCGCGGTCGGCCATGGCAAAGCGCAGGCCGAAGGCGAAGGCATAGAGCAGCGTGGTGGAGCTGGCGGCCAGGTAGGCGCCAATGCCCCCGAGGACGACGGCCGGCATTACACGGCCCTCCAGGCGTCGGTGGCAGCGTCCAGCGGCAGGGTGACGAGCCCATTGGGGCCAGGCGCCAGCCAATGGGCGCCACCGCACAGGGCCAGGGTGTCGCGGCCATCAAGGGGCAGCAGGCCCACGTCGCCCACCTGGGCGGCCAGCACGGGCACAGCGGCGCCGGCACGGGCTTGGGCCAGGCCGCGCACGCCGTCATGCGCATGCAGGATGCGCAGGGCCTCGCGCTCGGTGCTGTAGCCGCGCAGATCGGCGGCAGGGTCGTGGCCGGTGATGGCCTCGATGGCGTCGCACACAAAGAGGCAGCAGTCGTGCGCGCCCCAAACGAAGGGCGCGGCCAGGCGCGATTGCACCAAGGCCTGCAGACGCAATTGCCAGTCGTGATGGCGGGCGGGTTGGGCTGCGGTCATTTCTTGAAGTAATCCGCACTGGGCCAGATATCGGGCTGCTGTGCTTGGCTGATGAGGAACTCGAGCGCGCGGTCGCCAGGGAACAGGCGGCGCTGGTCGGCGTCGGCGTAGCGCAGGGGCTTGGGCTGAGCAAAGGCGATGCCACGGTGCTCAGCGGTCACGGTGATGGAACTGGTTTCGGCGCCGTGGCGCACGGGCATCTGGTCCATGGTGCCGCTCCACAGCTGCAGCACTTCGCCGATGGCGTGCGTGTCGGGATCCAGCAGGGCCACGCGCAGCACGACGCTGCGGCCTTGGAGGCTCTCAGCCAGGGCCAGGGCGATCATTTCGCTGGGCACGCCGCTCAAGCTGAAGCGCAGGCCCTGCACCTCGCCGCCTTGGTCTTTGACCTCCTCGACGCCGACCTGGCGGCCGCCGAGGTAGGTGTTGCCGTTCCAGGCAATGTCGATGGGCGCGCTGGTGGCGTAGAGCATGCCTGACGCAAAGTCCATCTCGGCCAGCAGCGCCAGGCCGAGACGGTTGCCCAGCCAGCTGGCCGGGGTGGCGTTGATGGCCCTCAACTGAACACCTCTTCAAAGTCGACCGACATGGGCGCGGCCTGGCCGGGGCTGTAGCCGGCGGCAAAGCTCATGGCGGGGCAGATGAACAGCGCGGTGGGGCGGTCCCAGGTGACGGCGGCGCCATTGCTCAAGGCGGCGCGCACGCGCTGCACCAGGGGCACCGTGAGCACGCTGGCCACGGGGGTGCAGTCGGCAAAGCACTGGAACAGCTGGCCGCCGACCTTGAAGAAGTCGCCCGCGCGCAGGGTGCCGGTGGTGTTGATGCTGAGCTGCAGATCGCCACGGGCGGCCGAAGCGCTGAGCGTGGGCGTGCCACGCATGGTGCCCACCGGCGCCGGGCGCAGGAAGTGGCGCAGCCGCACGCGCTCGGTGCCGCCGGCCACGCGCGACAAAAAGGCCTCGGCCTCGGCCGCCAGGGCGGGCGTGCCGCGGTTGAAGGTGAGCGAGGCGCGCCAGCGCTCGCCGGGGAACTCGATGGTTTCCACGCTGCCGTTGAACGGGCTGCGGAACTGAGCGCCGGCCTTGATGCTGCCCCACTCGATGGTGGTGGGCTGCAGGTTGGCGGGAAGGTCGAAGGTGGCCATGGCTTTCTCTTACCCCGCGAAGCCTGGGCGGCGCATGCTGCCCACCAGCTCGGCTTTGAGCTGCTCTTTGATCATGGGCAGCATGGCGGCCAGCTCGGCGCGGGTGACGCCGCTCTGCGCGTTGATGGTGACGTTGACGCCTTGGCCGCCGTTGCTTTGCACGCCGAGCTTGCCGTCGGGGCCGCGGGTGAGCGGCATGATGGCCTCGGGGCCGGCCTCGCCCATCAGGCCGGTACGCCCGCCGGCATAGCCGAAGAACGTGGGCCGGCTGACCACGCCGCCGTTGGCAAAGGCCGTGATTTCGCCGCCCGAGCCGAAGGCGCCGCCTTTGGCAAAGCCGGTGGTCATGAGGCTGACGAAGTTGGTGATGCCGGCAATGGCCTGCTGCGCGGCCATGCGGGCGATGGCGGAGGTGACGTAGTCGACCAGGCTGTCGATGTTGAGCCGGCCGGTGGTGAGGAAGTCGGCCAGCGCGTCCTCGGTGCGCACCACCACGCCGGTCATCAGGTTGTCGTAGCTCTTGGCCATCTGCTCGGTGGTGTTGTTCCAGCCGTCCAGCATCACCTGCCACTGGGGCTTGAGGGCCTCGTTGAGCGAGGCCTGGCGCGCGACGATGTTGGCGTTGAGGGCCACCTGCGCGGCGTCGGTGTTGACGCCTTGCAGCTTGAGCATGGTGAGCCGCTCTTGCATCACGCGGCGGTCCAGCTCGATCTGGGCCTCGCCGCGCTGGCGGTCGTTGGTGATGAGGCTGACGTTGATCTGCGCAGTCTGGTCGAGCAGTTGCTCGCCGAAGCGGGCGGCCTCTTGCTGCTGGCGCTCGAAGTCGCGCAGGATCTGGCTGGTGCCGTCATCGGTGATGCTGCGGGTGCGCACGCGGGCGTTGGCTTGGCCTTGCAGGCGGGCCTCGGCGCTGGCGCGCGGGCCGGCTGGCGGGCGGGCCGGCTCCGGCTGGAAGTTGATCTGCTGCCGCTCGCCATAGCCCTCGGCCCCGAGCAGTGCGGCTTTCGTGGCATCGCCCGCCGCCTGCGCGCTCTCGCGCGCGCCGCCCAGCAAGCCCTTCACGCGCTCATTGGCCGAGAAAGCGTCTTTGGTCAGCTCCTCGATCTGCTCGCGCAACTCACGCACGCGGATCTTGGTGTACGGGCTTGCATTGACATCACCCCCACCCTGTGCCAGCAGCTTTTCCAACTCTTTGAGCGAGCGGGCCGCCGCTTGACTGTTGCGACTGGCGGAGTCGGCCGAGAACTCAACCTTCCGGTCGCGCCAGAAGGCCGAGAAGAAGCCATCCTCTTCGCGCATGCGGCTGACGAGGTTGTTGAAGGCCGGCAAGTAGCCGCCGAGCAGGCTTCGGGTCAGGGAGTTGACGTTGGCAACTGCCTCGTCCAACTGATCGTTGAAGCGCTGGGCCTCAGCAACCTGCTCCTTCGTTGTACTGCCGACCAGCGAGTTGACACTCGCCAGATCGTTCAAAAACTTAGAGGCTTCCTGCACTGACTTGCCGAACAAAACCTGCACCAGGCGGGCCTTGTTGGCGTCGTCCGCGTAGCCACTCAACGCCTCGGCCACGCGCTTGAGCGCTTCGGCCGGGTCTTGCTGTCGCAGCTCCTCGGCGCTAAGGCCGATGGCGGTCAGAGCCTGGGCTGCGTTGCTGCTTGGGTCGCCGGCAGCCTGTAGCTGTGCGTTGAACTTGACGAGGATGCCGGTGACCGTGTCAAAGGTAGTCCCAGCTCGCCGCCCGACGTCCTCAAGCGCACTCAGGTTCTCAATGCTGGCGCCGGTCGCGGTTGCGGCATCGCCGAGCGCGTCCATCTGGTTGACCACATCACGGAGGTAGTTGACCACCCCCGAAGCGGAACCGATCAGGGCCAAAGCACCCGACAGACGACCCACAAGGCTCGTCAGGCCGCTGATCTGCGTTTGCACGCCGCCCAGGCCCTGGCGGGCGCTTTGCTCCAGGCCTTTGAAGCCGTCGCGGCCGATCTTGCCCAGGGCGCCGGTGAGGCGGGTGGCATCAGCCTCGACGCGTGCAAAGCCTTCGCTGACCTTGGTGACGTCAGCGGTGATGATGATGCGGGATTCAGGAGCTGCCACGTCTCATTTCCTCAAGCGCCGAGCGCTCCATGGTTTGCACGTCCTCGAACAAGGCGGGCCATTCGGCGGCTGGCACGGCCATGAGCCGCAGCGCGGGCTCCAGTGCGCCGTAGTCCAGCCCGGTGGGGCCTGCCGGCCCCACGCGCCACTGGGTGACCAGGCTGCCGAACACGTTGACCGCGGTCACGCAGCAGGGCCACACCTCGGTGGGTGGGTGCGCCACGTCCTCGGGCATCAGGCCCATGGCTTGCAGCTCGTGTGCCGCCGGCTGGCGCCTGTAAAGGGCCTGCGCGGCGGCGGCTAGTTTTTTCGGCGGGCCCCCACCAGGGCCGCAACGTAGGCATCGAAGATCTCCTGCGAGCTGCGGGGGTAGGCGTCGAGCAGTTGGTCGAGCGCGGCGCGACCGAAGGGGATGGGCTGCCCCTCGGCGTTGACCACATCGCGCCAGCCGCAAAGCACTTGCAGCAGCCAGTCGGCGTCGTGCTCGTGGTCTTTGGCGGCCTTGATCCAGTCCTGCAGGGCGGCCTTGCCGAGGTATTTGCCGACCAGTTGGAGCTTGCCGGCCTGGGTTTCGCCAGGGCCAGAAAGCTCCACGGGGAGGTCGAACGTGGGCGCGGGGGCCAGCTTGAACATGCGCAGCAGCCGGATCAGGTGGCGTAGCGGATGGGCTCGGCCACGAAGCTCACCGTGATGGTGTTCTCCAGGGCCTGGCCGCCGGTGACGCTGGCGAAGCTGCCGATGCTCATGTAGGCGTTGCCGACCGACTTGGCGCCCGAGGGGTAGTTCAGGCGGATGGCGGCGGCGGCGTTGGCCTCTTGGTAGCCGTTGATGGTGGGCACGAAGGCCAGCAGCGGGTCGTCGAACACCGTGATGGTGAGGCCCTGCGCGCTGCGGATGGTGGGGATCTGGCGCGCGGTCACGTCCTGCAGGGTGGTGATGTCAGCGAACTGCTGCTCACCGCCAGAGGTGCCGATGCCGTCGACCTTGATCTGGAGGATTTCGTCCCAGGCCGTGATGCGGCGCAGGGTGCCGATGCCAGCGCCAGCGGGGAAGCGGCTGGTGCTGGTGGTGTTGACCAGCTCCAGGGTCACATCGTTGGTGGCGACGGTTTTGGCGCGCACGACGCGGCTGTTGAGGCGGCCCCAGCCGCTGGTGATTTCGAGGTAGTCGCCCACCGTGACGCCGTGGCCGGCGCCGAGCGTGGCAACGGCCTCGACGGCGTTGGTGATGGCGGTGATGTTGACCGCGGTGCCGTAGGTGCGGGCCACGAAGACGGCGGTGCCATTGGGGAGGGTGAAGGCCATGGTGGGGCTCCTACTGGATGATTTCGGGCAGGTTGTTGAGGGTCAGGACGGTGGCGTCCAGGGTGAGGGAGACGAGGCCGACGGCGGCGTCGGCGTCGTTGTTGACCTCGCGGCGCACTTCGCTGCAGCGCAGCTGGTGCGGGGGCTCGGTGCCACCGAAAAGGGCGGTGAGGGCTTCGGCCTGCAGGGCGTCCATGGCGGCCTCCAGCGCGGCGGTGCTGCGCACGTAGCCATCGGCCTGGAGGGTGATGGCGTGGCTTTGCATGGCGGGGTAGCCCATGCTCTCGCGCTCGATCAGCTCGCCCTCGATGCGCAGCACCCAGCAGGGCAGCTCGCTCGGGTCCACGGGGTGATAGCGGCCAGCGAACACGCGGCCACCCACGCTGGCGGCAGTGGCCAGACGGGCAGCAACAGCGGTGCGAACTTGGGCGGCGGCCAGCATGGTCAGACCTTGGCGAGCACGAGGATGTGGATGGCGGCGTCAGGCGGCTGTGGCACGACCTGGCGCACGGTGAAGATGGCAGCACCGCGGCGAAGTTGCTGCCCGATGGCAGCATTTGCCGTGGCGGGCACTTCGGCGGTGGGGGCGGTGACGACAACGCCGTCCAGCTCGACCGCCCCGGCCTCGTTCACGATGGCGCTGAGGCAGGTGCCGGCGAGCATGACGGGCTCGCCGAGCAGGTCGAAGTAGGCGGCGAGGTCGTCCACGGGCGCTTACGCGGCGGCTTCGTCGCTGGGCTTGACGGGCTTGCGCACCTTGGGCGCGGGCTCGCTGGGCGGCGCGGCGGGCGGGTCGCCGGCTTGCGCTTCGGCGGTGTCGTCGCCGGTGTGCAGCTCGACCTTGCCGGCGTTGCGCAGCTCAGCGCCCAGCACGGGGCCGAGGTCGACCAGGGTGTCGGGCTCGATGCGCTCACCACCGATGCAGATGGCGCGCAGCACTTTGTGGGTGATCAGCTTCGGGGTCATGGGCTTGTCCGTTTGGGTTTTGAAAATCCGCCGCACCGGTGAGGGTGCAGCGGCTTGGTCAGTCGGGCCCTGATCAGGTGATCGTGATGGCGCGGCTGAAGGCGGCGGCCTGGCGGATCGCCACGTCCACCGTCTGGATGGCGCGGATGCCCGTGATGGCCGCGGCGAAGCTGGCGTACGGGTTGAGCGCGATTTCCAGGAAGCCCCACTCGCCGATGACCACGTTGGAGAAGTCGCCGAAGATCATGGAGGCGGCCGTGGCCTGGGTGGTGGTGACGGCGCGGTAGCCGCCCATCTGGCCGTCGAGCACGGTGCCGGTCCACAGCGGGGTGTCGGTGCTGGCGAAGCGCTGGCGCTGCATCAGCAAGCCGGCCACCGCCGGGGTGGTGACGAATGCGCTGTTGGGCGTCAAGGCGTTGCCTGCGGCCACGTCGGTCTGGAACTCGATGATGCCGGGCAGGCCCAGCGTGGTGCCCGTGACCGAGCCGATGCCGGCGGTGTTGGCGATGCCGGTGGGCGCGCCGCCGGTGCCGGGGCCTTGCAGCGCAGCGGCGTCGATGGCCAGGGCCAGCACGCGGGTCAGGTCGTTGATGATGAGCTGGTCAGCGGCCGGGGTGCTCTGCATCATCAGCTGGCGGCTGATCTCGGTGTAGGCCGCCAGGTTCTTGGGCGTGAGCGGCACTTGACCGATGGTTTGGTCCGACTCACCAGCGCCGGTGCCTTCGTTGGCGAGCCAGTTGGCGGTGGCCGCACCGGTTTGGCGCGGGATGGCCACGTTGCCGACCAGGCCGGGCAGCATGGTGCCGCCGAGCATGCCGACGACGCTGCGGGCGCGCAGCAGCTCGATGAAGCTGGAGGCGGCCAGATCGGTGGCAACCAAGTTGCCACCAGCGGTGGGCACACCAGCCGTCAGGTCACGCTTTTGCACGTCGGACGGGACGAAGAAACCGCCGTTGGGCGCTTCGGGGATGCCCATGCGCTTGCAGATTTCGGCGGTGGCTTCGCGCTCCAGGCCGGCGACGCGAGGATCCTTCGTGGCCAGCGCGCGCACGGCGCGCAGCACGCTGAAGCGGCGCACTTCGGCGGGGCTCATGTCGAGGTGGGTGACGGCGCTGGTTTGCTTGGCAGCCAGGGCGTTCATGATTTCGCCGCGCACGGCGTCGATGCTGGCGCCCGACTCGATGGCACGCATGGCGATTTCACGGCCGCCGTGGGAGGCGAACTGGTCGCCGACGGCGAGGATTTCGCGCACGCGGCTTTGCTCGGCTTGGCGGATTTGGGCCGCGTCAGCGCTGATGTTGAGGGCGGGGGCAGCAGGGGCAGCCGCCGGGACGGCCAGGGTGGTGTCGGGGGCTTGCATGTTGCGTTGCTCCGTTTGGGGGGTGGTTGCGGGAAGGGACACGGGGGCCACGGCGGCGGGGGCCGGCTCGATGGCGATGCGGGGGTCGTCGGCGCTGCGGCCTACGCCAACAGAGGCGTCGGCGGGCACGCTGACGATGGAGACCTCGTAGGGCTCCCAGTCGGTGACGCGGTAGGTGTCGGCGTCGTCGGTGCTCTCCACGAGCTGGGCTTTGTGGATGAGGTAGCCGACGCTGACGTTGGCGCGGATGCCATCGACCACGTCCTGGAAGATTTCACTGGCGCGGGCGCTGTTGCCGAAGCGCACCAGGGCGCGGGCGATGCGGTCGGGGCCGATGGTGACTTGCTGCACCACGCCGATCTGGTCGCGGGTGTCGTGGTCGCACAGCAGCGGCGCGCGGCCGTTGCCGATGCGGCCCTGGCGCATGGCGGTGGCGGTGCAGTCGAGCACCTCGACGCCCCACCAGCGCTCGTAAGGCAGCTCGCTGGCGAAGGACAGCTCGGCGGTGCGTGCCTCGACGTTGACGGCCTCGCGCACCACGGCAAAGGCGCGCTCGACCTTGGTGCCGGGCTTGAGGGTGGTGGGTGCCTTGCTCATGGGTGTGGATGGTTGCGTTTTGTGCCCTTGCGGATCAGGGGGAAAGTGGCACTGGGTCAGGCAGCGGGCTCGGCCGCGCTGACGAGGGGCGCGGGTTCAGCGCGGGGCAGCGTGGTGAGCTTGACGCCGAGGCGCTCGGCCATTTGGTTGGCCTGCTGGATCTGCAGCAGCACATCCTCCAGGTCGGAGCCCATGCCGGCTGCCACGTCCTGCGGGCTCTTGATGCCGGCGTTCATGGCGGTGAGGTCGGCCTGCACGTCGCGCAGCGGATCGACCCAGGCCCAGCGGCGGCCCTGGAACTTGTGGGGGCGGAACTTGTCGAGGCTGCGGATGGGCAGCGCGCTGCCGTTGGCCAGGGTGACCTGGCCCATGGCGAGGGCCAGGGGCAGCCACTCGGTGAAGATGGGCTCCAGGAAGGCGTCGATGAACCACGACTGCACGACCATCCAGGCGTCGCGCTCTTCCAGGGTGCCGCTGCGGATGCTGGAGAAGCTGACGCCCTCCAGGTCATTGGCCAGGGCGTGGTAGGCCACGCCGAGGCCGCTGGCGATGCCGCGCAGGTTGGCCTTGACGAACTCGCCGAACATGGCCGCGGGGTATTGCGGGTTGAACGGGGTGAAGTTCATGCCCTCGGGCAGGCTGCGGAACTCGCCCGGCGCGGCGTCCATGAGCAGCTCGGTGGCTTCGCCGCCCTGGCCCTCTTGCACGCCGTCGGCGATGCTGGTGGCCTGGCCATCGGGCGTGGTGAAAAACCCCATCTGGCTGGCGCCGACGCGGCTGGCAATGATGGCGGCCTCTTCGTAGCCGCCAAGGTTTTGCAGACGCAGCATGGCGGCGTGCATCCAGGGCACGCCGCGCACTTGCTCGGGGGTGTCGCACACGAAGCCGTGGATGATTTCCTCGGCCGGGATGCGCTGGCTGGGGCGGGGGCTGCGGGCGAGGTGGTAGACGTCGCCCTGCATGGCGTCGCGCAGGTAGTAGGCAACGGGGCGGAGGTAGGTGTCGACCTCGATGCCCATGAGGATGGCGTTGACGCCGTCGGCGGCGCTGCGGTTTTGCTGGGTGTCGATGCGGTTCACATCGAG
>Ga0181358_1000683_pt1 | contig 15190 bp, 21 predicted proteins | sample Fa13VDMM110SD_FD_130096 | JGI IMG/M metagenome (GOLD analysis project Ga0181358, IMG submission 130096) | Freshwater viral communities from Lake Michigan, USA - Fa13.VD.MM110.S.D | ecosystem: Environmental > Aquatic > Freshwater > Lake | place: USA: Michigan | collected 2013-09-24
AGGAATTCTGCCATTTTAAGTTAAGTTATATAACCTTATTTCCTTCTAAATCAGCTATAAATAATTTGCCATCGCTTTTATTTGGCATAACTTTTAATCCATACTCTTTAGAAAACTCTCTATTCATATCAGATAAAAATTCTTTTGATTCACCAGCTTTTTTTGCTTCCATAAATGCTTTTAAACATATTTTAGCATTTTTAGTTTTCTCTTCAGAATTGCCATCAGCAGAAACATTTGAATCTACTTTAGAGGTAGTTTTCTTTTTAACATCAATAGGCTTTATTTTTTTAAAAGCCCAAAAAAGTAAAAATCCACCACCAAAAATTAATAAAAGTTTTTTTACATTCGTGTTCATTTTGCACTATTTTTTGTATAATAATATAATCCTGCTCCTGCAGCAATAGCTATAGCAATATAAATTCCATATTTTTTGATACTTCCATAAAAATCGTTTTGAAGTCTTGCTCTTTTAGCTTCATCAATTTTCTTTAAAGCATCATCAGTTTCATCAGGAGTAACAACCCCTCTTTTACTTAATATGCTATTTAAAACTTTTTGAATTGCTACTTTACTAGCATCTACTGCTTGTTTTTGACCTGCATCAATACCGCCTGTAGCAATTGCTTTATTTAAGTTATCTAACTCAGTTTTAAGCTCATCTGCCAATATAGTTTTTTTATTTGGCATAAATATTTGTCCTTCTAAAACTGCCATTTTATGATTTTTTAGTTGTGTATAATAAGAAACCTAAAAGACCAATACCTGCAACAACTCCTAAAATAGTTACAACTTGATTAGTTTTTTCTCTTTCTAATGCAATATTGCCAAAAGTTTGTACTCTAGCTTGACTAACACCGCCTAAAGCATTAGCTAATATTTGCTGCCTAGATGTTTCATCTTGGGCTTTTAGCAACGCATTATTTAATTGCTTTTTTTGGTCAAAGTCTAATAGACCTAACTGTTGTTCATATTGTGTTCTTAATCTATTATCTCTTGTACTTGCAATTGTACTCGCTACTGCGGTACCTGCTTGAACAACTGATGCTCCTGTCATTAACCATGCCATAATTATCCAATTTTATTTTTATTAATCTTTTCTTTATAATCTAAATGAATATTAGTACCTGTAATACAATTTTGGTGTGGTTCTATTATTTCATTCTCAATTTCATCTACTATGTTTTGTTTTTCTTGTTCAGTCAAATCATTATAGGACAATTTCATATCTTCTAATGGATGATAGGTTGTCCAAATACAATCTTCAACAATATATAAAACTCTTCTTGTTCCTGCTATAGTTATACCCGTATGAGGAGCAGCTAACTCAATCCATTCTCCTGCATCAATTTGTACCATAGCTACCCCTTGTGAGATAGTATATGGATGATTAGTATTATGAATCTTACTAGTTAATAAAGAATCCTGTGGCATGAATATCTCTCTAATGTACATTCCGTCTGTAAATCTGTGTACAACGGGACATTCAACCAACTCAAAATTATCAACTATAGCAGCTTCTAATTCATCAATCCTTTGGTCATTTTCTCTTTTTATGGTTTCGTTTTGCATTAATCTTTTTTTCTTGAATAAATTAAACCTATAGCTAGTAAACCTAATAATGATATAATAACTATCTTCTCTATTCTAATATTTCTATTTATTTGCTCTTGTTGAACTATTACACCTGCAAGGTTTTCAACCCTTTTTGCTTGTGCATTTTGTATAACAGCAGCAATAATTCTATAACTTTCTTCCTCAGATTTTGCATTATTAATTGCATTTACCAAGGCTTGTTGTTGGTCATCACTAAGATTTGACAAATAATTTTGAAATTGTTGTGATTTCTTAGCATCATTTACTGCAGCAACTCCACCTGCTATTGTAGAACCAATTTCAACAATTTGTCCTATTGTTTGTGCTGTACCTATTTTTTTTAGGTCGCCCTTAGAGAACATTTTTTGAAAAGGGTTTATAGCTGTAGGGTCTCCTTTTGGTATCATTTGAAAAAGCTATTTTTTATTATTTCCCATAAAATTGTCCAAACGGCACCTCCTACAACAAATGCTCCCATTAATTTGTTTCTTAAAGCATTACTTTTCTCGTTTTGGTCTTCTAATTTTTTTACTCTTGAAATTAGACCTTCCTGTTGAAAAGCCTCATTACCAACTATTACTTTATAAATTTCATCAATTTGAGGACTAATTTTTAAAATTGTCCTCTCTATATGATTTACTCTTGATGATAATTCATCATGCGTTTCAATTTTTTTTGCTGTAGTTTTTGCTGTTGCCATATAACCATTAAAATTTAGTATAAAAATAGTACAATTTTACATTTATATACTAAAAAACGATTAATATTTAATGATTATTTATAAAGACATATAATCTAATATTTGGTCAACACACATTTCAGGAGTAAAATTTGTAGTATTTATAGAACAATTCTTTTTTGATTCAACATAAGGAGGGTCAAAATCTTTTACATGAAATTCTTGCCTTTCTCTAAAATCAACATTGAATAAATGAACCCAAAACACATTATTGCATATACTATCTAAGTATTCTCTAGCTTCCTTTATTGGATATACTGCACTGATAATCACTAAGTTATATTTACTTTCCAAAAAAGTAGCAATATCACTAATCCTTCTAAGGTTATTCAACCTACCTTCTTTTGAATAGTCGGTATCTTTGAAAATACTACGAATTTCATCCCCATCTATGATAACAGGAGTAGGCTGATTTTGTAAGAAAATCCTTTCTTGAAGCAATTTAGCCAAAGTAGTCTTACCTGAGCTAGGTTGTCCATAAAAAACTACTATCATATTGATTTATAATTGGTTATAAGATTTTTCCTCTACAAATTGACTCCCATAAGCCAAATTTATCTCTTTTTTAATCATAGCTCTAGCATCATTTAGTAAATAAACAGACCTAGCAAGTTTAATGAAATCTTCTGCAAACTCATGTTTTTTCTCGTATTCTCTTAATTTATCTTCTACAACCCATAATTTAGAGTTTATATTAAACAATCTTTTAAAATATTCATTATCCTCATCTACTTCCAATTCTTCCTTTAATAGGTTTTGTAGATAAAAGTACTCTTTCATGACATTCGTCAGTTTGGCCTCATCTTTAATCATTTCTGATTTAATTTTGAGGATGGTAAGTCTGTCAAATGCTTCTCCGATGCTAATTTCAATTATCATAAAAATATTTTAGAATGTAAATATACAAAATATGTAGAAAATATATTAATTTTATAAAATAAAAATAACCATGGAAAATAGAATTGATATAATTAATCCTTACAGTTCTTATATATTTAAAGCCCATTACAATTTTGATTGGGAAAAAATTAAGCCAAAATGTAAAGAATTACTACATTCTGCTCCTTCAGATTTTGCTTTAGTAACTAAAGGTGGTTCTTCACATCAAAATGCTATGCAACCACACATGCTTGATGAATTTAAAGATTTTTACGAATGGTTACAAATGATGATAAATGAAGTAGCTACCAAAGGAATGGGTTATTTTACTGATTTTCATGAGTATGTGTTAACAAATAGTTGGATGAATGTAACTTACGATGAAGGTCAAACTCTTGGCCATAAACATCCAAATACTTTTTTAGTAGCTTCTACTTATCTAAACATACCTGAAAATAGTGGCTATTTTGAAGCTAAAGACCCTTTAGAAGATTTAAAATCATTTTACTATCGCAATGACCCAAGTTGGGCTTGGAAAGAAATACCAACAATAAGTGGAGATGTTTTAATCTTTCCCGGTTGGCTTAAACACAGAACACAACAAAATAAATCAGGACAAGAAAGATGGGTTGTAACAAGTTCTTTTGACCAAATATTTAACGATGAATATTTTTTAACTCCTGAAAAAAATGATAACAAGAATTTATAAATTACATTTTGATTTTGATTGGGAGAAATTAAATCCAATATGTTATGAATTAATTAATATAGAAAAAGCAGAAATGAACTTAGTTAGAAATGGTAAAACATCTTATTTAAACAAACTTTCTCCTCATAATATGGAAGAGTTTAAGCCATTTTATACTTGGTTAAGTAAAAAAATTGGTGATAGATTTTTTATTGGTAATAGTTGGATTAATGTACAAAACAAAGGTGGATATACTATAGAGCATAATCACCCTAATGTAGATATGGTAGCAGCAGCTTATTTAAGGATTCCTGACAATAGTGGGTATTTTGAATATAAAGAAAATTCAGATTGGAAACTATTACCTACTTTAAACGGTGATGTAATAATATTCCCCGGAAAGATTGAGCATAGGACACAAGTAAACAAATCAACAGAAGATAGGTGGGTAATTACTACAAATTTAATTTTAAAAGATAATAATTAATGAAAACAGTTTGCTTAAACTTAGAAGAGTGTAATGGTATGGGAGATTTGATATGTGCTACTCCTACTATCAAAAAGCTTTATGAAGCGTATCAAAGAAAAATAATTGTTATCTCAAATATGCCTGAGATATTTAAAATGAACCCTTATGTAGATAAAAGTTATAAAGCTTCATCTATTGATAAAGAATATTTTAATAAAAATTATATTATGCACAATTCGTTTTATCTAGTAGGAAAAAAAGATGAAAGAGGTGTAGAAATGAAGCATAATATGATGGATATTAGACAATTTCATGCTATTCATTTAGGATTTATGCTTAAACAAGATGAAATGGAGTGCTTTTATAAACCAACAGAAGAAGATGATTGTAAACTTGGACTTAATTATAATAGTACATCAGGTACTAAAAGATATGTTGTTATACACCCTGTTAATAGTTGGCCTAATAGAACTTGGTCAGAAGAAAATTGGATTAAATTATCTGAATATTTAATATCTATGGGATATACAGTTGTAGCTGTAGGTAAAGATAGTTCTGAAACAGGATTCTTTAATGTACAAAAACCTGTGCATAAAATGAATGATAACATTATTAATTTAATGAATCAAACTTCTATATCACAAACTTGGTATATAATAAACAATGCCGAAGCTGTTATCACTATGGATAGCGGTATTCTGCATTTAGCAGGTACAACCAAGACACATATATTTGAGCTTGGTTCGGCAATCAATCCTGAATTTAGAACACCTTATCGAGAAGGAAAACAAGGATTAAATCATACATATATTAAAGGTGGATGTGGTTTACATTGTTCATCTAATATGAAATATGCTCTTGAATATTGGCCTACAATCGATTATGTACAACCTTTAATTGGGTGTTTAGAAAAGAAAGAAACCTTTGAATGTCATCCATCTGTAGAACAAGTTATTACTATAATTAAGAATGAACTATGAAAAAATTACTAATTATTACGCCACATTTAAGCACAGGAGGTGCTCCACAGGTAACTGTAAACAAAATTGAATTAATAAAAAATGATTTTGAAATTAAAGTCATTGAACATGCTTTTTTAGCTTGGGCTTTTGTTGTTCAAAGAAATAGAATTATTGATTTGGTAGGAGAACAAAACTTTCATTCATTAGGTGAGGATAAGCTAAAAGAGTTTAAAAATATCATGTGTGGTTTTAACCCTGATGTAGTTTCAATGGAAGAGTTCCCTGAGATGTTTATGGATGATGAAATGGCAAGTTTTTTATATTCTGAAACAAGAACTTGGAAAATAGTAGAAACAACTCATGATAGCAGTTTTAATCCAATAAATAAAAAATGGATGCCTGACAAGTTTGTATTTGTTAGTCCATATAACATGATGAAATATGACCACTTAAATGTACATCAAGAGATTATTGAATATCCTATAGATGCTAAAACTTCTGATAAAAGAATAGCAAGAGATAAATTAGGACTTGAGCATGATTATAAACATGCAGTCATTATTGGGTTATTTACCCCTAGAAAGAATCAGAAATATGGGTTTGAGATGGGAGAAAAGCTTAAAGATTATAAAATTAAATTTCACTTCTTAGGCAATCAAGCAGGAAATTTTGAAAGCTATTGGAAACCATTGATGGATAAGAAGCCTGAAAACTGCGTTATTTGGGGTGAAAGAGGCGATACAGAGGACTTTATTAAGGCGGCTGACCTTTTCTTCTTCCCATCTAAAGGGGATAGAGGTAATAAGGAATTAAACCCTATTGTTATCAAAGAGGCTGCAGAATATAAGCAAATACCCAAGCTATTATACAACCTAGATGTTTATTTGAACAGATGGAATGGGTATGAAGACTTTCATTATTTAACAGGAAATCTTATTGAAGATGCTGAAAAAGTATTACAATTGACACAAGCAAAACCAACTAACAATAAAAGAGAACTAATAATTGTAGGTACTTGGCCTAATTTAGAAAGCAGAATACAATTAACAAAAGATACTATTAATAGTTTAAAGCCATTAGGCAGAAAAATTATGCTTTTATCTCATTACCCTGTTGATGATGATATTCAAAAAATGGTAGATTATTATATTTATGATGAGCATAACCCATTGACACATCATTCATACTATACTAGGTTTTATAGATATACAGATGATTACCATGCTGAAATTAATATTAATGGTTTAAAGAATAGCAATCAATCGTTAACTGTACTAACTAATTTATTTAATGGTGCTAAGGCCGCAAAATCATTAGGATATGAAGCTTTCTTTTATACTACTTACGATGTTGTTTTAGACCCTAGAGATATACCACAAGTTGAAAAGGCCTTTGATATTGGAGACAAAACAAATCCATATCTTCCAAAAGCTTATTTAGCAAGTTTAAATACCCCTTTTGGTAAAGGTATACAGACAAATGGTATGGCTTTTGAAGTAGACTTCTTTTTAAACACTTTTGATGATGTTAGAATTGCAGAGGAATATAATAATATTTGTCAAAATATTGGTGCTCAAAACTTTCTTGAAGATTATTTAGTTAAAAAACTGAAAGGTTTAGAGAATGATTATATAATTGAACATAATCAAGAAGAAACTTTATTAAAGCATAGCGGTCTTGGTGTAGCTTCAAATTCTGAATATTATTCAATAATACCTATTGTAAATAAGCCTAACAATTATATGTTTTACTTCTTTACCTACAATGTAGATGATAGAAAAGTGAATATAACTATGCGTGAAGAAGGACAAGATTTTTTCATTTACAGATGGCAAGTTGATAAAACAAAAGAATTTAAAAAAGAATTTGAATATAAAGGTCGTGAAATTGAAGTAGAGCTTGACTTTTATGATGGAGATAGAATATATAAAAATGAAAAGTATCTTTTAAATGATAAAACTCTTCATAAATATGAAAATACAGGTCATTATAAGATTAAAAATACAAAACCTAAAATTAGATTAGTACACCTACAAACAACTAGAAATGATGAAAGAGAACAAAAAAGTAGAGAATCACTCAAGCATGTGGCCAACTACGGATGGGAATATATCATACACACCAATATCCCTTATGCAGACTTGCCACCTAAGTACAACTCTCAACGACCCAATTGTGTATCATTGGAACTCTTCAATGAGCAGCAAGTTAAAGAATTGGGAACAGCCCTTACGCCATCACATTATGGATGTTTTGAATCATTCAAAAACGGAATAATGAGTGAATTTGATGATAATATTGACTTTTTAATAGTATGTGAAGGGGATTGCATAATAGAAGTGCCTATACATGAATTTGTAAATAAAGTTGAGAGGTCTTATCAAATTATAGAAGATAATAATATTGGTTACATGTCTTTTGGAGATGTAAAAACATTAGAACATGGATGGTTACAATCACCTGTTAAACAAGTAATACCTGAACAAGATTTATTATTCGTTACAGACCATATCATTGGACTTCAATGTATTGGCTTCCCAATAAGTGTTAAAAAATGGTTATTTGAAAGACTTAGAACAGAGAAGTGGGATGCCGCAGATATGTACTTTAATCATATTTTTTATGGTAGTCCATACAAATTTGGAATAGTTCACAATAGATTAACAACTCAAGCTGAAGGATTTTCATTAATTGACAAACAAGAAAAGAAATTTATATGAGAATAGCACAGGTCATAAGTAGTAATTTACCTATTTTACCTACAGGACAAAGAGGTTGGGGAGCAACTGAATTAATCATGGATGAGTATACTAAAAACCTGAAAAAACTAGGACATGAAGTAGACTTATTGTATTTAAACAATGTAGAGCCTCAAATGTATGACATAGTTCATATCCATGTGGCAAACCTTTGTATAGAAGCTCATAAAAGAGGTATTGAGTATGTATATTCAACTCATGACCACCATAGTTATCATTATGGCAAAAATAGCAGTAATTATAGAGAGCAATTAGAAGCTATGAAAAAATCAATATTTTCTTTAGCTCCTGCTGAATATGTTGTAGATTATTTTGATGATACAGATAAGTTATTTTATCTATCTCATGGAGTAGATACAAGATACTATACGCCTAATTTTGATTATAGTAATCATAAATTGTTAATGTGTGCCAATAATGGAGTCGCAGGTGATTATGGTGCAGATAGGAAAGGTTTTAGATATGGTATTGAGGCTGCAAAATCATTAAACTTACCTATAACTATCGTTGGAGCAGATGCTAATACCAAGTTTTTTGAAATTCATAAAGACTTGTTAGATTATGATAAATTAACTATTATAGATTCAAATCCAAATGAGGCAGAAAAATTAAAGATATTTCAAGACCATACAATATTCTTACATCCTTCTAATTTAGAGTTTGGACATCCTAATTTAACATTATTAGAAGCTGCAAGTTGTTGCCTTCCTATTGTTGGTACATATAAAGGAACTAATGAAATTGAGGGGATGTATGTTATGAATGAATTAAATACTGAAGAAGTTATTAAAGGCATAAATTTTTTATCTAGCAAATATGATGTGTTAGTTGTAGAAATGTCAATAAAAAGAGAATCTTACGATTGGTTAAATGTTTGTAAGAATTTAGATAAAAAATATAATGCAGTTAAACAATTTCAAAATTTTGATTCAAATACAATAAGAAACAAATACATTAATTTATACCAAAATATTTAAAACATGAGACTAGAAGTAATATCAATAGCTGATTTTTATAGTAATGTAGATGAAGTAAGAAAATTTGCGATGGAGCAAGAATATTATGAGGATGCAGGACATTTCCCCGGTAGAAGAACACAACCTTTTTTAAATGATGGCGTTAAAGATTTAATCCAAGATATAATTAGACCGCTTTGTGGAGATGTTACTTGGTGGGGTGGTAAAGATTCAGGATGTTTTCAATATACTACATCAGCAGATAGGTCATGGATTCATACTGATGGAACAACTTCATGGGCCGGTGTTATTTATTTAACTCCTGATGCACCACTTTCATCAGGAACAGGTATTTTTAGACACAAGAAAACAGGATTAAGAGGTTGGATTCATTCAGAATATAGTGAAGAAGAAAATTTAACAGGTGGGCCACATACAAAAGACCAAGTAGATTATACTAAATGGGATATGGTAGATAGAATAGGTAACATATATAATAGGCTTATATTATATAGAGGTGATTTATTTCATGTCTCTTTAGACTATTTTGGAAGAAATATTGGAGATGGAAGATTATTTCAAACATTTTTTTTAAATACTGAAAGATGATACAATACAAAATATCTCATGTAAATGGTTTATATTTTGAGCTATTAGATGATGGAGGTAAAAATAGAGAATATGATGTTACAGTCATAGACAAAAGATTTAATGTAGGCATTTATGAAACAAAAATAAAGCCTAAATCTTGGATTAAACTTAATAGAAAATATCTCTCTAATTTATCTATTATATTGACTTATCAAGGTCGTATAGTAAAACAAATTAACTTGTTAGATGAGCTTGTAGGGAAAAGAGTATTTATTGTATTTGAGTCTAAAAGTTTAGGTGATAGTATTGCATGGATTCCTTATTGCTTGGATTTTCAAGAAAAATACAAATGTCATGTAGTAGTATCTTCTTTTAGAAATGAGCTATTTGAATCAGTATACCCTGAGCTTGAGTTTGTTGGAAGAGGAGTTGTAGTTAATAATATAATTGCTCAAGTAGAACTTGGTTGGTTTTGGGATAAAGATAAAGAGCCTTTTCATCCTGCAACAGTTCCTTTACAACAATCTGCTAGTAATCTATTAGCATTAGATTATAAAGAAATACAGCCTAGAATAGCTTTTACGCCTTCAGAAAAGCCAATAGATAAGTATATATGTATATCTACTCGTTCTACTGCTCAATGTAAGCATTGGTACTATTGGCCTGAATTAATACAGGAATTGAAAGATATGGGCTATAGAGTAATTGAATTATCTCAAGAAGCAGATGAATTAGGTGCTGAAAAACTAGAAGATACATCTTTAAATGTAGCTATGAATTACTTATATCATGCTGATTTGTTTATTGGACTTTCTAGTGGTATTAGTTGGTTAAATTGGGGTATGCAAAAAAAGACAGTTATGATTTGTAATTTTACTAACTCAGAGCATGAATTTCAGTCTAATTGTATTCGTATAACTAATGATAAAGTTTGTAATAGTTGTTGGAATAATCCTGTATTTAAGTTTAATAAAGGAGATTGGACTTGGTGTCCTGAACATGAAAATACACCTAGACATTTTGAATGTCATAAATCAATTAGTATGCAAACTGTATTAAATGAAATAAAACAAAATTTATGATAGAAGAAGGTAAGATTACACCATTATTTCCAACTGTAATAATGAGTAATAAAATAAACAGAGATTTTACAAAAGATGAGATGACTTGCGTATTGGAACATTATGATAAATTAAATACAAAAACAGAATCTATAGTTTCAAATGATAATAATGTTTTTGATGATGAAAGGTTGTCTGATATAAAATATTTTTGTGAAGAAGCATTAAATCAATACTTTTATAAAATATATGACCCTATAAACCCGAATGATGTAAAATTAAGAATTACACAATCTTGGTTAAATTTTACAACTCAGGGAAAATTTCACGAAAAGCATAAACATTATAATTCATTTTTAAGTGGTGTACTTTACATAAATGCTTATAGAGATAAGGATAGTATTATTTTTACTAAGCCTGAAACAGAATTTAATTGGCAAATACAATCAAAAGAATCAACTGCGTTCAATGCTAGTCATTTCCATAACAGCGTTAACACAGGAGATATAATCATATTTCCTGCTAATTTATATCACAGCACTCCTGTTAATAATAATAATTATGTTAGAATTAGTTTAGCTTTCAGCTCTTTCATAACAGGAACTGTAGGATTCATTGATGGACCATTAAAAGGAATTAATAAATTAAATATTAAATAATGAAATTAGATACAATTAAAATGTTTCCTACTCCATTAATGACATTTGACCTTAGTAGGGATTTTACTAAAGAAGAGATAGATTGTGTAAAAAGCCAAGAATTAGGATTTAGCTTAGGAAATGAAGGCTCATATAATCATAGGGTTTTAGAAGACCCTGTTATGGCAAATTTGAAAAAGTTTGCACAAGATGGTTTGGACCAATGGTTTATGGAAATTGATGCTCCTGCAAGACCTAATGAAGTTAAATTGAAATTAACTCAATCATGGACAAATATTACTGAACCGGGTGAAAATCATCACCAACATTTTCATCCTAATAGTATTGTTAGTGGTGTTATATACATACAGGCTGATATAAATTATGATGAAATTGTATTTAATAATACTAAACATGTATCAAATTGGCAATTTGATGTGCAGAATCATAATATTTATAATTCACACATATTCCATTTACCTATAAGGACAGGAGCTATGGTATTATTCCCTTCTTATGTTTTTCATGCAGTTCCTGATACTACGAGTACACAAGCTAGAATAAGTTTAGCTTTTAATTCTTTTTATGAAGGGAAAGTTGGAATGGAAAATGATGGAGTTAATTTCTTAGAAATAAAGAATATATTTTAATTATTTATCATATTTAAAGTATTGAAAGAACCAATCATAGTTTTTATATAACCAATTACAAGCAGGTTTACCAATAATTTGTTCGGCTTTTGATTCTTTCTTCTCTACTACATTTCTAATATCATGACTTGCAAAATAGAATATATCATTCTCTTTAGTAGTTTGTTGTACATTATTAAAATTATGATTGAAATATGGCATTTCTAAATAGTTATAAACTTTAGCCATTTCTGTTTTTGGGTTTAGGCAAAAATCTTCATATTTAATAAATAATATTTTAGAGCTATTTCTATAGTTAATTATGTCTTTTAATCCATCAAATACAATACCAAGTGGCTTAGTTTTAGTCCAATCAATTATTCTTTTTTCCATAGTAGTATTCTTCAAATCAGGCCAACTTACTAAAGGGTTAATTACTAAAGGATTCTTTCTAAAATTAGACTCAAATGATGCAAATATGTCTCTAATATCTCTAATCATAATAATTATCTTAGGTTCATATCCAAAAATTAATTTTAAATAATCATAGTTCATCCCCCAATAAAAACTTTTATCGACAAAGTATGGCTTGTCAGTAATAGAATTAGCATATCCTTTCATTCCTTCTCTACAAAATGATAATACAGCTTTTTCCATCGTATTCACCTCTTGAGCTTTAAATTCTGCTTGTATGTAAATAACTCTAGCAGCTTCCAAAAAATCTATAAGTCCGCTTGTTGGCGTAGCATACATATCAGGATTTTGGTTAAATACATTTTGTAATAATGTACTTCCTGACCTAGGTGTACTGCTATTATAGAATATCTGCTGTATCATTTTATTGGTTTTGTTGTATTGAAACCTATACTTATCTTTAAATCATTACCTGTATTTTTAGGTTCATGATGTAATAAATTTGATGGAAATAGTAATAAATCACCTCTACCTGTACTTATTGTTTCTTCAATTTCTGAAAATACAATATTATGCAATGCTATTCGAGCATTAACATAGAATATACCACTTATAAAACTATTGGGGTGATTAATAGAATGAAGAGATTCTCCGGGCATTGAAAAATACAACCAAGATTGTGTAATCTCAATGTCAGTACTATTAGTATATTTATATAAAGAATTTAGACAAAAAGATTTTATATCTGTTAATTCAGGTTCTGATAAAACAGACATATATTTTGTTTTTGCATTTCCGATTTGAGCTTCAATATTAGCTACATTTCTTACATATTTAACAAAACTTTTCCTTTCGTCTTTTGTGAAAGGTCTATCTAAATAAGCCTTAAAAATAATAGGTTGCATAATAAATTATTTATAATGCTCACCACCTACCCATAATACAAAAGAACGCCTAATTCCTTTAGTTACTTTTGTAACTCTGTGCATCATATAAGAAGGGAATATAAATACCACACCTTTACCTTTTGGAGCTTTTACTGCTTCTTCAGGGTTTCCACCTTTAAAATATTCTAAATCACCACCTTCATATTCGCTAGGGTCAGATAATTGTACTGTTATACTAACTTTTCTCTTAGACATTTCACCTGCACCGACATCTTGATGCCATGTATAATGGCCTCCATTTTCAGCGTAATATTCTGTGTATTGTATATTATCTATTAAATAATCTAAATCAAAATGCCAAATTGCATTATTTGCTTCAACTATTTGGTGCATCATTTTCTCATAAAGCCATCTCCATTCATCTGTTGGAGGTACCCATTTTATAGAAGATGTCCTTATATCAGGATTTTCTTCATTATTACCAATTATGGCAGGTTTAAATGGAAGTAAAGAAACCCCTTTATAAATTATATCTAATTCTTCTGATGAAAAACCGGGATTAAAGAAATAATAATTTTGACAGTCAACTGTTTCCTTGGGGAAAACTATAGATGTATTTAACTTTGATGTATTCATTTTTGTGGTTATTTTTTGTAAGTATAAATTTAAGTATTATTCTCCAATATTTTTAATTTTTCATCTAATTCTTGTAAAGCTTTTAATACAACACCTAAAGAAGATGGTACTACCATTTGGTCGTGACTACTTGTTGCTAATTCTTCAGGAGTATCTTCTGCAATAAAACCTATGTGTGTATGTCCTTCATGTCCTGTTAACTCAAACTCAAAAGAAACAATATCTGTATCGTTTATTATATCTAAACCTGATTTAGTAAAAGGTTCAATATTCTTTTTTACTTCTCTTGTAGATGCAGGGAAAAAGTTACCACCACCTGCACCAATTGCACCATTACTATACCATTGAGCTGAAGTATTATTGTAAAAATATATACCAAATCCATTTACAAGCATACCTCTAACACCACCATTATTTCTAATATTTCCTGTAGAATAAACCTGACCATTACATGTAATAGTTGCAAATGTTGGAGAATCAGCATAGTTTAATGATTGACCATTTGTATTTGAAGGGCCTTGAGGACCTGTTGGACCTTGTGGTCCTGTTGGACTAGCACCGGCAGGTCCTGTTGGACCTTGTGCTCCTATTGGCCCTTGCGGACCCGTTCCTCCGTTTACACCACTAGTTCCTGAAGAACCACTAGCACCTTGAGGACCTTGAGCTCCTGTTGGGCCTATTGGACCTTGTGGTCCTGTTCCACCATTAGCTCCTGCTAAACCTGAAGAACCACTTGATGCAGATGTTCCTGAAGAACCACTTGTTGATGCAACGCCTGAAGAACCACTTGATGCAGATGTTCCTGAAGAACCTGCATTATTTGATGATGAGGCTAATCCACTAGTTGCAGAAGAGCCCATAGTTCCTGCTGTTCCTGATGTACCTGAAGTTCCATAAAATCCTGTTAATGCAACAGTCCATGAATTAAAAACCCCTGAACCTACTGATTCTAAAGGAGTTATAATTAATTGCCCTGTATTAGGGTTATATGAAACTACTCTACCTATAATATAATTATCACCGGCCATTTTTTTTTATATTTATTTTAATATCCAAATCTTGTTTTAGTTGAATTAAAGTTTTGAAGAACATCAGCATCACTTAATGCGGTAGTGTAAACAATCATTGAACCATAACTTTGATTGGTTTTTGTACCATCAATTGAAGTATTCCAACCTTGAGAAGAAGTTCTTAAAACTGTATTTGAAGTATTTTGAGTAGCTCTTAAAATTCCATTTATATATACTTTTATACTAACTCCGGGATTCCATACACATATATGATTA
>Ga0181358_1000685_pt1 | contig 15174 bp, 18 predicted proteins | sample Fa13VDMM110SD_FD_130096 | JGI IMG/M metagenome (GOLD analysis project Ga0181358, IMG submission 130096) | Freshwater viral communities from Lake Michigan, USA - Fa13.VD.MM110.S.D | ecosystem: Environmental > Aquatic > Freshwater > Lake | place: USA: Michigan | collected 2013-09-24
AATCTAATTCATTATATCTAACCTTCAAATTTTTATTATTAATAGTTATCTTAAATCCTAAATTATTAACATCATCATAATAATCAAATAAATAATAAGTATCATTAATGGTATAATTTTGTATATTGAACCAACACATATAACTTATGTTGTCTGACTTTCTAAAGTAATCTTTTGCATTTCTGTAGACAACAGCATTATTAGCAAAAGTATCACCATAGGATACTGATGAAAGATCGTAGTTTGACTTTGATATTACATTCTCTGCATTTTCTATAAGTTCTCTAACTATTTTTGCACTTATATCAACTCTTAATTGATCCTTGGTTAATGGTTTAAACTGTTCTTTATTAGCAACTGCTTTCTTATCTTGATTATTCTCTAATCCAAACAATTCATCAATTGTAGAATTCTTAGTGAGTTCTTTAACCTTATCAGTAATAGTTTGATTCACACCAATAACATTTGCTTTCTGAGTGTATTTCTTCAACATTAATTTATAGTAAATTGCATTATTATTAAAACTTCTGAATGCCTGTGAATGTTCAACAGTAAACATTCTATTTATTTCACAGAACCAAAGAAAATCTTCTTTAGAAGGTCTTTTATCTACACCGAATATTTGTTTAAATATTTTCTTTGGTATATGAATTTCAAAAGAATCAAAAAGAGTTAAATCAAATTGATTAATAGCACCTGTATTATCTGGAAACTGATTGTTCTCAACTGATACCTTAACAAGACCATCACAAACATAGTTATATAATTGATACTCATGGAATGTATAATCGGTACCCTTTCTATCAGGGTCAGTTAAGAAATAGACAACCTCATGTCCAAACATTTGATTTGCATCATTACTTAACTTATCCAATAACTCTGTAGCTTGTTGTAATTGATATGGTTTAAATAGATTACCTATTTGATCACTACTTAATTGTGGTAAGACATTCATAGTTGGTGATGATGTTAGTTCAGACTGTATTCCACCAGTTGGTAATTGGAATCCATTTGATGTATCATTTACTATCCCTAACTTTAAACAATTACAATCCTCTCTAACACCATATAGATTTGTTTTCTGGTAATCTAATGTTACATTCTGAAAATCTCCTATTAGGTTTATATCAAAAATCTTAAAATTTGTATTTCCTTTATAATTTATTAGGTATTCAATCTGAAAAAATCTAATTGGACTTATCCTAATACTTGTTATATTCTCCTTTGTGAAATATTCCCACTCTGTAGTAGTTCTACCATAATCTTGTGAAAATCTATATTTTATATCAACATCACTTAGTTCACCACCTCTATATAATATCTCAATATCATCTATTCTAAATACCTTATAAATATATGGTGGTTTCAAAATAACTTCTTCAATTGTAGTAGATAGTTGAATAGTTCCTTCTGTTACTAAATTTCTTTCACAAGAACCATTTAATGTATAATCTAAAAGTTTTATAGTACCTATAGTAGATGGACCCTTTCTAATAAATCTTAAGTCAAAATACATAGTATCAGATGTATTAACTGGTGGGAATTCTTTTATATTTGAAGGTAATTCATACCACTCAGTCCACTTTTTAAAATCTCTACTTATTCTATATTGTGTTGTTAAGTATCTATCACTTGTTTTACCAGTATAGTCATAAGCAAATGTACTAAATTTTTCAACCCCCTCTAAATCAGTAAAAGTAACAATATATTCATCATCTACATTATTGAATTGAGGAGCAGCTAAATCTCCTGCTGCTGAAATTGAAAAAGAATCTGAGATAGTAATAGTTCCTTTAGTTATATCCTGAGTTACTGCGTACATAGTTAAATATATATTAAAATTTATTTGGCATAACAAAACATTCTTTGTACCTTTGTATTGTGTTAAGGAGTATTTAAACCAAACAGCAATCATGAATATCAAAGAAACATTTTTAAACCTAACTAAGAGAACCTATCCCCATGGGACTGAACAAGATCTCTTCCACTTACTGCCCTCAAACCTTGAAACAGATGAGTTTGGAAACAAGTACATTATGATTGGTGATTCACCATCTACAATGTTCACAAGTCACTTAGACACAGCTACTTCCCAACTTAGTGATGTTAAACATACTTTTGATGGTGACCTAATAAAAACTGATGGTAAATCAATTCTAGGAGCTGACGACAAAGCAGGTGTTGCTATCATGATGTATATGATAGAAAAAAATAAACCAGGACTTTACTATTTCTTCTTAGGTGAAGAAGTTGGTTGTGTTGGTTCTAGAAAACTTGCTGATAAACACAAAAAAGAACCAATCACACATATCAAAAAAGTAGTATCTTTTGATAGAAGAGGTGTGGATTCAGTTATCACCCATCAATTGGGAGGAAGATGTTGTTCTGACGAGTTCGGAAACGCTCTCTCTAAAGAACTGAATAGTGCGGAATCCTCTTTCAAGTATTCAAATGATCCATCTGGCATCTACACAGACTCAGCCCAGTTCACTTCAATTTATCCAGAGTGTACTAACATCTCAGTTGGATATAAAAATGAACACACATCAAGTGAGTACCAAAATATTAGACATTTGGAACTACTATCTGATGCAGTATTGAAAGTTGATTGGGAAAGTCTACCCGTATCAAGAAATAAGGATGATGATGATTATGAAGATTATTATTCTTACTCTTCTTATAGAAGTACATCCACTAAAAAAGTACCTAAATACAGTGAGTGGGGTGATGAAGATTACTTCAGTGGAAGAAGTCAAGCCAGTAACTCTTATACAACAGACTATAAGTTTGTAGATACTGAATTCGATTCAGATGTATCAGTAGTAACTATTAACAAATACACAAATCAATTAACCAAAGTAGATTTTTCTGATGAAAGATTAGATTACGAAATGGATCTAATAGAAGAGTTACTTCATACTTTAGAAGTAGAGTATGATACGATGAATTGGGATGGAAATTCTTTAGAATTGAGTTACGACCATGGACATTCCACTAAGACTAGCAGAACTGAGTTATCAGAATACATAAACCAACTAGATTTTTGGAAGGAACATATAACAACAGAATCAACCAAGTAAAATAATATTAAAATATATATCATGATGTTACATGAATCGAGTTTAAAAACACTAATTATTAAAAGAATCTCTAATTACACAAGTGAGTATACTGCTATCTTGGAGAATCAATACTTAATGTTTGAAGAAAAAGTAGGAGAATATATTGGAGTAAAAAATCACCATGGTCATCCCTTCTTGGTTAAAGAGGGTAATGGTTTAACTTATCCAAGGGGTGTTCATGGCAAATTCTTGGTGCAGGCATATATGAATCTTAAAGAAAAAAAGATTTACGCTAAAAATACTAACAATGGTACAACATTCAAAGTCAGATTAAAAAAATGACAGAGTATATTTGGTTTTTAATAAAAAATATATTACCTTTATAATATGAAATCAAAAGTTATACTATTAGTTGGACCTCCTTTAAGTGGAAAGGATACTTATTTGAGAAGTCAAGACTATTCAGATTTCACGATGATTAGCCGCGATGATATTCTTATGTCTTTGCACAATACAAATGACTATTCAGAAGCCTTTAGTCAAGTAGACCAAAAGGAAGTGGATAGGTTACTTAATCAAAAGATTCAAGATTGTATTGATGGAAAAAAGAATGTTATAATCAATATGACTAATCTAACTAAGAGGGGTAGGAACAGACACCTTTCTAAGTTTCCCAATAGTGATTATGAGAAGATTGCTATTGTTTTCCCAAAACTAGATATAACTGAATACATAAATAGAAACCTCAAAAGAAAAAATGAGGAAAATAAATTTATCCCCCTAAACGTAATTCAATCTATGATTGATAATTGGGAAGATGTAACTTCTGATGAAGGATTTGATTCAATAGTTAAATTATAAAATATTATGCCAAACTGGGTTAGAAACAAACTATTTATTCGTGGTGATGCAGACAAAGTAAAACAATGCACACTTGATATTGCTAGTGAAGATGAACACATATCTTTTGAAAAAATATTACCAAAACCAAAAGATATTGGTGATGGTTGGTATGATTGGTGTGTTGAGAACTGGGGTACGAAGTGGGATGTAAGTGAAACATACGAGAATGATGAAGGTTACATTTGCTTTGATACTGCTTGGTCAACACCCCATGAAATTATTTTTGAACTATGTTTACGATACACTGATTTAACTTTTGAAGTACAATTTGCAGATGAAAATTTGGGGAGTAATTGTGGGATGTATAAACTCCAAAATGGAGAAGAAATTGAATTTATGGCGTATGGGATTGAAGAGGCTTGTGATATTTGGGGATATGATATTTCTGAATATGCACCAGAAATATATAGAGATAGACAAATCAATAAAATTATTGGTGATGAATGAAAACAATCCTTTCCATACTTTTTTTCTTTACATTGAATGTAAGTATTGGACAAAGGATTGATAATGAAGAATTAGTTTGGACTCTTACTGATTATGATAGAATATCTAAAGATGGATATATTCAAGTAGAGGTAGATGTTAGGATGGCTGACGTAGTAAGTTATGTTGAACTTAATGATGTCTGGGTAGAGAAGGATGATAAAAAAATTTGGGATAAGATTTCTGATTGGTGGTGGTTTAAAGTTTTAAAAAGACCAAATTATTATGTAAATAGAAGTTTCACCAAAACAATAAGTATTGAAAACTATTTTTTAGTTACAGGTAATGATAATAACGAAAAAATTGTACTAAGGACAAAGTTAATTCCTCTCAGATCCCTATTTGGGAATAAAGAAAAAATCAATGTTCAGTTTATAATCCATAGGAAGGGAGATAATAATGTAATCTATAGTGAAAATTTAATCTTTAAACGTAGTTATTTCTATAAACATATATACATAAATTTTAGATGATATGATTACTATAATTGCAGCTGTATCAAAAAATAAAGTCATTGGTGATGATAATAAACTCATTTGGCATTTACCAGAGGATTTGAAAAGATTCAGAAAATTGACATCTGGTAATGTTGTTGTTATGGGTAGAAAAACCCACCTGTCCATAGGCAAGGTATTACCCAATAGATTAAACATTATATTATCGAGAGATATGAGTTGGCACAATCCTCTTGGAGATGGTTGCGTAGTTTGTCATAGTATTGAGGAGGTATTGGAAAGGTTTAAACACAGAGATATATTTATCATTGGTGGTTCTCAGATATATAGAGAATTCCTGCCCTATGCTGATGAAATGGAATTGACTCAGATAGATAAGGAATTCAAGGGTGATGTTTATTTTCCAGAATTTGGACTTGAATGGGATGAGATATCTAAGGAGAGTTTTAATAATGAAGAATTTGACTATCACTTTATAAAATATAAAAGAATAAAATGAAGGAAGAAAAGGGGGCTTTATTAAAAGAGTACAAGAAATCAAGAAAAAACTATAAAAGACAACTTAGTTTTTTAAAGAGGGGATTACCAATGCGTTTTGTACAAACACTAAGATTTGCAAAATTAGCAAAAGTTGAGAAAAAATAAAAACTTTTTTATATTTCTTTTATACAAGACCCTATGAACAAGTCAGATCTTATTAATGAAATAGTCAGTTCAACTGGACTAACAAAGACTAAAGCTAATCAAGTTATTGATTCTATGGTAGATGCTATTGGATCTTCACTATCCAATGGAGAAAAGGTAACTTTGGTTGGATTTGGAACTTTTGAAACTATTGATAGAATCGGTAGAATGGGAAGAAATCCAAAGACTGGTGATGAAGTTGTAATTCCTCCAAAAAGGGTTGCTAAATTTAGACCAGGAACAAATTTACTGAATAGAGTCAGTGCGTGATCCTTATCAATCAATAAAAAAATAAAAGGTCAGTGAATATTTCACTGACCTTTTATTATGCTCAAACTTTTAAAGTAAAATAAACTATAAAATCAAATTCGATTATATAAAAATGAACAATTTACATAACATTGGTGATTCTAAAGACCAGTATAATAATATCAAAATGTCTATTTCAGATGATGATGACGAATCTTTGGGTAGAATGCAATCAGGTCCCAAGAAACCAACTGAGTCAAAATCTAAAACACCTGTTCTAGATTCTTTTTCTAGAGACTTAACCAAAATGGCCGAAGAGGGTAAGATTGATCCAATCATTGGTAGGGACAAAGAAATTGAAAGAGTTTCCCAAGTCTTATCCCGTAGGAAAAAAAATAATCCAATTTTAATTGGTGAGCCAGGTGTTGGTAAATCTGCAATTGCAGAAGGACTAGCACTTAGGATAATTCAGAGAAAGGTATCTAGAGTACTTTTTAATAAAAGAATTTGTACATTGGACTTAGCTTCTATGGTTGCTGGTACAAAGTATAGAGGTCAGTTTGAAGAAAGAATTAAAGCTCTTATGCAGGAGGTTGAGAAAGAACCAGATATTATTCTATTCATTGATGAGATACACACTATTATTGGAGCTGGTGGGTCTAGTGGTTCATTAGATGCTTCTAATATGTTTAAACCAGCACTAGCTAGGGGTGAAATCCAAATCATTGGGGCAACTACCCTTGATGAATTCAGAAAACATATTGAGAAGGATGGAGCTTTAGAAAGAAGATTTCAAAAGGTTATAGTTGAGCCAGCTTCAGAAGAAGAAACCCTACAAATACTTGATCAGATTAAGGATAAGTATGAATCACATCATAATGTTATTTATACAGAAGAAGCTATTAAAGCTTGTGTTGACCTTACATCAAGGTTTATGACTGATAGATTTCTGCCAGACAAGGCTTTGGATGCTTTGGATGAAGCTGGGTCTAGAGTTCACATCACAAACATTGTAGTTCCAAAGGAAATTACAGATATTGAAAATAAAATCTCTGAGGTTAAAGAAAAAAAGACATTAGTTGTTAGGAGTCAAAAATATGAAGAGGCTGCTAAATTAAGAGATGTGGAAAAACAACTCTACAATAATCTAGAAGAGTCTAGAAAAAAATGGGATGAAGACCAGAAAAATAATAAGCAAACTGTATCAGAAGATAATGTAGCTGAGGTTGTATCAATGATGACTGGAATTCCACTAAGAAAGGTTGGACAAAAAGAGTCTGAGAAATTACTAAAAATGCCTGAAGAAATAATGGGTAAAGTAATCGGTCAAGACTCAGCTGTTGAATCAGTTATAAAATCAATTCAAAGAGGTAGGGTTGGATTAAAAGATCCTAATAGACCAATTGGTACATTTTTATTCTTGGGACCAACTGGTGTTGGTAAAACTCAACTCTGTAAAATTTTAGCTAAACATCTTTTTGATTCAGAAGATTCTTTAATTAGAGTTGATATGAGTGAGTTTATGGAAAAATTCGCAGTATCTAGATTGATTGGTGCACCTCCAGGATATATTGGACATGATGATGGGGGTCAATTGACTGAGAAAGTTAGAAGAAAACCTTATTCAGTTGTTCTTTTGGATGAGATTGAAAAAGCTCACCCTGATGTATTTAACATATTGCTCCAAGTATTGGATGATGGTCAATTAACTGATTCTCTTGGTAGAAAAGTTAGTTTTAAGAATACAATCATAATAATGACTTCAAATAATGGTTCAAGACAATTGAAAGACTTTGGTACTGGTATTGGGTTTACTACTAAAAATAAAGGAGAACAACAAAAAGAACAGCAGAAAGAAGTAATTGAAAAAGAATTAAAAAAGACATTCGCACCTGAGTTCTTGAATAGAATTGATGAAATTATTACTTTTAACCCATTGACAAAAGAAGATATCCATAAAATCATAGATATTGAACTTGATAAATTGATAGAAAGAATCAGAACTATGGAATTTGATTTGGAATTGACAGATGGTGCGAGAGACCACATATCTGAGAAGGGATATGATCCTGAGTATGGAGCTAGACCTCTGAAAAGAGCCATCCAAAAATATATTGAAGATCCTATTACAGAAGAGATTATTAAATCTAATCCAAAGAAAGGTACAAAAATGATTTTGGATTATGATAAAGAAAATGATGTTATGGTTGTAAATCCAGTTAAAGATAAAAAGACTAAAAAGAAATAATAATATGGAGTTCAGTTATATAATAGCTTATAGACATTCCGATGAAAGGATGAATAATATTCAACTAGTTTTGAACTGGTTGGGAGAATCTGCCAAAGAAGTAATTTTGGTTGAAAGTGATGTTGAACCAAGACTTGATTCTTTAAAAGATAAGTATAACTTCAAACATATCTTCTTGAAAAATAACTATCCGTTTAATAAATCATGGTGTTTTAATGTTGGATATAAATCAGCTACTACTGAAAATATTGTTTTTGGTGATGCTGATTTGGTTATGGATAAATCAAAGTTCTTAGAGTCTGTTTCGAAACTAGAAGAATATGAAGTTGTAAATCCATATAGACCAGTACTAGACTTAACTTATGAGGAATCTAAAAGATATGCTGAAATTGGAGAATTTGAAACATTGAGTTCTATTAATAGACCTGGTAGGGGCGAAACCGATCACCAGAAGGTTCCATTTTGTGGTGGTATTATAATGTTCAGAAAGTCTACCTTGGAAAAAATAGGTGGGTGGAATGAGGACTTTTGGGGATGGGGTTGTGAAGACGATGCCCAATCATTTAAAGTATTTACTTTAGAAACCAAACATTTACAGTGTGAGAATAAATGTTACCATTTATATCATAATAGACCAGCTCCCAATCAAGAACTATATTATAGAAACTTTAATATTTATAAACAATTCGTTCAAGTTAATAAACAAATATTAGAAAATTACATCACCACAATTAAAGATAAAATTGGGGATATAAATAAATTAAATTCATGATACATTTACTTTGGTGTACTATAAGACCTCACCTTTTTTCGAATTCATATAATCAATGGGTCTCAAGAGCTGAGGATAATTCTGATATTGACATATCAGTTTGCGTAAACACAACAGAACAAAAAAATCAAATAAACAATACACATAAAAATATGAATGTATTAGTTACTGACCAACCTGATAGAATAGGTGTTGCTTATCCTTCATATTACTTAAGTTCAAAACTAAATTTAAATAAAGATGATATTGTGATTTTTGCTTCTGATGACTTTATACCACCGAGAAATTGGGACACTTATGTTAAAAATAAACTATCTGGCAAAGAAGGATGTTTAATGGTTAATGATGGATATCAAGCTTTGGATTTTAGTAATATGGCGGAACCTGTTTTTAGTATACCAATTATGACGTACTCATCTTTGTTGAAGATGAATAAAGTAATATATCATCCTGCCTATAACCATTTATGTTCAGATGCTGAATTATACTTAAATGCTAAGGAATTAGATTTGATAATTGATGATAGGTTAAATGATAAAGATTATGTTTTTGAGCACTTTCACTGGTCCAATGGGAAAAGGAATGCTGATAATAATGATAAAAACTACTATGACAAATTTGAAAGTGATAAACAAAAATGGGAATCTAGAAAAAAATTAACCCTCAATGAACGGTTAGTAGTGACATTATGAAAAAGAAAATTAAAATAGATTTTAGTGATTTTTGGGGAGGGTTTAATAAAACTGATAACTATTTTTATAATTTATTGAAAGAGGAATTTGAAATCGAAATATCTGGTCAACCAGACTATTTATTCTTTTCAATATTTGGAAATTCTCACCAAAGTTATAAATGTGTTAAAATATTTTATACGGGCGAAAATATAGCCCCACCACTTGGTTATTGTCAATACTCTTTTTCATTCGATTATTTGGATGATTCAAGAAACTATAGATTACCACATTATTTGTTATACGATGGTTATTACGAATTACAAAGACCAAAGGTCATAGAGGAATCTATGGTTAATAGAAAGTTTTGTAATTTTGTAGCTTCAAATGGAAATTGTCAAGAAAGAAATCAATTCGTTAATGAGTTATCCAAATATAAAAAGGTAGATTGTGGTGGTAGATTCATGAATAACATTGGATATGCGGTAACCGATAAAAGAAAATTTCAATCTGAATATAAGTTTTCTATTGCATTTGAAAACAATGCTTATAGACCACAACAAATCGGTTATACCACTGAAAAGATAATGGAGCCCATGACTGTAAATTCTATTCCCCTATATTGGGGAAACCCAAGAATTGATTTAGAGTTTAATACTAAATCTTTTGTTAATTTTTACGATTTTGGTGATACTGAAAAAATGATTGAATATATTATTGAGCTAGATAAAAATGATGATAAATACTTGGATGTTTTAAGAACTCCTTGGTTTGAGAATAATATAATACCGGATACAAATAAAATAGATAATATAAAATCTTTTTTGTATAGAATTTTTTAAAAAATAATGAATCTGTATACCATATACTCCCCATCACATAAAACTATGTATGAGGACTTTTTCCTGAAAACAATACCAAATGAATTTGATGTAATATCAAAAGAGATTGACCAAGACTGCCCTACAGGTGAATTCTATCAAGAAGGATGGGATAAAACTTGTTACTCTAAGGTTGAATTATTTATTCAAGCATGTGAAGAAAATTTAGGAAAACATTTTGTATATTCTGATGTGGATGTGCAATTTTTTGGAGATATAAAGGAAACATTGCTACAAGAAATAGGTGATTTTGATATTGCTTGTCAAAATGACACTGGCCATTATTATTGTTCTGGTTTTTTTATCTGTCATGCGAATGAAAGAACATTAAATCTTTTCAATGAAATGAAAAAGAATTATGTTAAAGAAGATCAAACAACTTTAAATAATAACATTCATTTAGTAAAATCAAAGTTTTTATCTCATAAGTTTTTTACAGTAGGTCATTCTTTAGGAGCTCCTTGGATTGGTCAGAACTTTCAAATACCTAAAGATGTACTAGTTCATCACGCAAATTATACAGTCGGTATAAATAATAAAGTTAATCTAATGAAAATTGTAAGAGAGGCAATTGAAAAGAAATGAAAAACTACCAAGAAAAACTAATTGAGATTTTTTCTAATTATAGACCATCTCCAAGTTATCCTACATACCCACCATATCATCAAGGTTTATACCTAGAAGATTACTTTTTCAAATGGTTTGTAGAAAACAATATTGAAACTGAAAGATTCTATATACCAGTATTTTGGACTACTTGTTATGTGGAAAATACTTATCATGGTTTACAAGATGTTCTAAAAACATTAGATCCGAGTCTTAAATATTTCACAGTAGCTCAACATGATGATGCTATAAGAGAAGTTCTACCACCTGACACACTTTCATTTAATGCTGGTGGTAATGGTGGTGGAATACCAATTCCTTTAATTTGCTCACCAATTCCAGAAGTATACAAAAAGAATTTAGTTAGAGACATTTTTTGTTCTTTTGTTGGTAGTATAACACATCCTATAAGAGTTATGATGTGTAATGAACTAGTCACAAATGAAAAATATGTAATAAAAGCAAAAAATCACACATCTTCAGTTTCATCAAATGATTTTTTAAATTTTCTAAATATAACAAATAGAAGTATTTTTTCATTAGCACCTAGAGGATATGGTAGAAGTTCCTTTAGACTATATGAAATAATGCAATTGGGATCGATACCTGTTTTTATTTATGACCATAAATGGTGTCCTTTCGAAGATGAAATAGATTGGAGTGAGTTCAGTGTTTTAATTCACATTAAAGATATAAAAGATATAGATAAAATATTATCTAATTATTCACCAGAGAAAATAAAACAAATGCAAGATAACATGTATAAATATTGGTCAAACAATTTCACCATGGAATCTGTTTGTAAAAAAATTATTGATAAAATATGAAAAAATATTTATTATGTGTAGCCAGTTTTGAAGGTGGAAAACAATTTTTTTTTGATAAGTTCATTTCACCTAGAAATAAAGAATTTGCTTTAGAACAAGGTTATGAATATATTGAAATAAGAGAAAAACAATCATTTAGAAATAGTGGAACTTGGTTAAAACTTTATAATGTTAAAAAACTTATAGATTCTAACTTTGTTAAAGAAGGCGATCACATTACTGTAATAGATGCTGATATGTGTTTAGTTGATTCTAGATATCCTCTTACATCAGAAAAACCATTTACTTATGCTATTGATTCTTGTAACACTCATTGCATGGGATATTATTCTATAAAAGTTTGTGATTGGAGTATTAAATTTATAAATCAGCTATTGAATGAAGATAACTATTTAAGAAATGGTAATAATGATTTTTGGAGAATGTGGGCTGAACAATCATCTTTATATTACATAACTGGTTTACAAAGACATAGTGATATACCATTTTTTGAACTTCCAAACTTTGGTTATGGTGTCGATATAAGACCTGAGACTGTTTATACACCAGAAGAATTACTTAAAAATATTGAAATAAGAAATGTTAACTACAATGTTACTTATGTTTTTAGTGATATAGATCCAGTAAACTCAATGATTGAACAATATTATATAAATAAAAATCACTATGAAAATGTTATAATAAGACATTGGGCAGGAGGTCAAATGTGGAATGAAAAGTATTTTCAAATTCCATTAAAAAGATAATAAATTAAATAAAAAGAGTTTTTTTGGATTGTGATACAAATCTTTGTTAAGGTCTTAAGATAAATTCAGTAAGGAAAATTATGGATAAATTAAATTCAGATGGTACAATTGATTATGTTAGTCACTTTTATACAGAATGGCACTCTATGCGTCATAGAAATAAATATGATTATATTAATTTTATACATTCTAAAAAATTAAATATACAGAATGGTATTAAACGTTGATAATGTATATATTACTCATTGGTCTAAATTAACAAAAAGAAAAGAATTACTAACCAAGCATTTATTGGATAGAAATATTACTAATTATACTTGGGTTGAGAATTATGATAAAAGTACTTGGAATATTGAAGAGATTAACTCTGAGTATCCATTAATATTTGGACTAAATCCAAAGGGTAGAAATTTAAATCACTCTGAAATATCTCTGGCTCTAAAACACTGTTGGATTATTAAAGATGCTTTAAGTAAAGGTTATAAATCAATACTTATTTTTGAAGATGATGTTATATTAGATGATAGTTTTATTGAAAAGTATAATGAGTATAAATTACAATTACCTATTGACTGGGATCTTTTCTTTGTAGGTTCTTGTTGTAATCTTCATATTAATAATCAACTACCTGGTGTGAATGTATATAAAACAAATACATCTAGATGTTGCCATGCTTATTCGATAAGTTTGTCGGGATTGTTAAAATTAAAAGATGAAATAAATAATATAAATGAAGCAATAGATTGGCACTTTAATTATATTATTCCAGAATTAAAATTAAACACATATTGGAGTGAGCCACCTATTGCTGAGCAAAATTCAAGTTTTGAATCAAGTATACAACTATAAAAAATAAACAATTTAATGAACATTTCTTTTTTAGATTTTTGGGATGGTTTTGATATTAATAATAATTTTTTTACACATTCCCTCAATAAAGTAATTGACGTAATTGTTACTTCCCCTGATGAAGCGGATTTAATAATTTTTTCTTGTTTTGGTCATTCGAATTTTCGATATATGAACAAAAAAAGAATTTTTTTTACAGGTGAGAACCTAAGACCAAATTTTGATAGTATTCAACCAGTTCAACAAGGTAATTTTTTAGTCGGTAAATCTGACTTTGCTTTCACTTTTGACTTCTCAGACGATGTAAGAAACTACAGATTACCACTTTGGATGCTACAAATTGATTGGTTTGGTAGAGTAAATTATACTAACCCTCAATATACAATTGAAATAGATAAATTATCTGATAATCCATTCTATAACAAAAACAAAGATAAATTTTGTTCGATTGTTTTTAATTCTAATTCACCCTTCAGGTATGAGATGATTAACACATTATCTAAATTTAAAAAGGTTGATTGTTTTGGGAAACCATTTGGTAATTGGTTCTATGGAGAAGATATTAAAATGTCAACTATCTCAGAATATAAATTTAATATTTGCTTTGAAAATTCGATTCATTCTGGATATCACACGGAAAAACTCATACATGCAAAATCTGCTGGGTGTATTCCGATTTATTGGGCAGATGATAAAGTAGGTCAAGATTTTAACATAAAATCATTTGTAAATCTGTATGATTTCAAGAATAACATAAAAGATCTGGTGGATTATATAATTGAAATTGATCAAAATAATGATATTTATTTGAAAATTAAAAACGAACCACTATTCACACCCACTCAAGATCCTAAAAATAAATTTAATTTATTTTTATCAGACCTAAAAAACATATTGAATAAAATTTGATGAATCCATGTAAAAAAAAAATTTTGGTTATTGGATCTGGAATTCATGGAATTACTCTTTCTTTAGAGTTATCAAAGGACTATGACGTGACTGTAATCGATGGTAATCATGATATTCTTATGGGTGCCTCAAACGGCACACATAACAGAATACATTTGGGTTATCACTATCCAAGATCTGTGGAGACCATATCTGAGTGTAAGTCCGGATATGACTTTTTCGTAGATAATTATAAAAGTTGTTTGAGATTTCCGGAATTTTATTATGTTATAGAAAAAGATTCCTTTACATCAGCCGAAGATTTTAGAAAAGTTATGGTTTCACAAGGGTTACCTTGTGAAACAGAGTTTCCAGAAATTAAATACTTGAACAGAGAACTAATCGTCGATTCTTTCAAAGTTAAAGAGGCTTGTTTTGATTTGAATAAACTTAGGATAGCTCTTAAATCAAAGCTACAGTTGATGTCCGTCAATCATATTCCGAACTTTGAAATAAAAGGATACAGAATTTCAGGCAAAACAATAACTTTGGAAAATAGTTTGAACCAAGAATTAGATATTGAGGTAGATATCATCGTAAATTGTACCTACACATATTCTAATAACTTGCTCCAAATTTTTGGAATAGAAAATTTTACCGAATATGAATTTGAACAAACTGAAATATCCGTTGTCGAATCTGATTTTGATATACCAGCTCTGACGGTCATGGATGGTCCATTTATATCAATACTACCGTATGGAGATAATAAAAATCAATACATTGTGTATGATGTTGAGAATTCTGTAAGATCAAGGAAGACTGGTTACTTTTTTGAATTTTCGGA
>Ga0181358_1000686_pt1 | contig 15172 bp, 16 predicted proteins | sample Fa13VDMM110SD_FD_130096 | JGI IMG/M metagenome (GOLD analysis project Ga0181358, IMG submission 130096) | Freshwater viral communities from Lake Michigan, USA - Fa13.VD.MM110.S.D | ecosystem: Environmental > Aquatic > Freshwater > Lake | place: USA: Michigan | collected 2013-09-24
CTTTAGTCGCGGCTAAAATAGCTTCATCCGAAGCCATCACTCCTTTTGCCGCCGCTCCAAGAACACCAGCCTTGGGAGCAAGCGAACCAGCGGTAGTGCCAGCAACTGTGCCAGCCGCTTTGATACTACCCTTCAAAGCCAAACTAGCACCACCAGTAGCGAGCATTGAAGCAACCTGCCCAGCCATGTCATACATGCCCTTGTTGGTGAAATTCATCCCAAGCACACGGTAGTTTTCAACTCCTCCCATTCCTTCAAAAGCACTATCGGAAGAACGAGCTGAATCAGAAAGAAATTGATTCACTCCTTTATTCTGTCCAGCAGTAAGTAACCATAACGCACCACCACCCGTTGAGCGGTTAGCATTCCAAAAAGCATTGTTAAGCTTATCAGCCCATCCAAACTGTTCACCACTAAACTCAGCTTCATTCTCTTTAATAAAAGTATACAGTGAACCCTTGCCACCTTCCTGAGCCATATGGTCACGAAAGCGTTTGCTAATATTATTGCGGTCAACGCCAAAAATATCAGCAATTGCATTTAGAGGCATCTTGTGCATCTGCATGTCATCTGCATCTGAAACCTCATTAACTATTCCAGCATCAAGTTTATTGTAAGTGTCACGAAAATTAATCAGCGCCATCTTTTTGTCAGCTGTAGACAATTCAGAAGCTTCAATAGCACTTTCAATTTTTGTCGGCTCATTAAGCATTTTAGAATTGAAAAAAGGAACTCCTTCTTTCATTGCGAATGGAGTGTTACCCATTGTAGAAGGATCAAAATCATTTAATCTTTTACGTGATTCAAACTGCTCACGCATCGCTTTGTTATCAGGATCAATCGCAGATGGAGAATCAGGATCTTTACCTTGATTAACTCGCTCAAGAAATGCTTCATATGTAAAATCTCGTGGCTTGCCATCAACGACTTCGCTCTCCACTTCTTCTTTGATGCTGTTAAAATCCTTGAATGGATCAAACTGCTTCTGTTGTCTTTCAAGCAAAGGAGAAAGATATGGAGCAATTTCAACCTGCTCAGACATTGCATTATATCCAAACCCACCAGATTCATCATCAGCCGCAGCATCAAGAAATGCTCGTTGCTGTCCAAGCCATTCTTTTCCTTGAGATGTCCAGCTTCCATCTGAATGAAATAACGGAGCTTCTGTTTTCCCTTTGTCACCAAGAGGCTTCCATGGGACTTTCCTACTCTTGTCTTTTTCAGCCTCCTCAACAATCATTGAAAAAGCAGTATCAACTGAAGCTTTCCGGTCTATAGGGCGCATATTTCTCCACGTATCCCCCATTACTACGCCAGTTCCATTAGTGAAATCGTCTGGGATTGGAGTAATTACTGGAGGACTTCCGCCATCCATATTCTCAATATCAAAACCAGTTCCGTATGATTCAGCGTCAAATTGCATTGTTAGTTATATTTATTTTTTGTAACGATCAACTCCACCATCAGGACGGCCTTCTGTCAACATCTCATCCACTTCTGGCATAATGCCGTTTAAAAGATTAAGCAAATCATCTTGAGTCTTGAATTCTTTACCAACTAAACCTGCCATTCTTAAAACAAGTGCCATGCGATCAACACTCATTTGATCCCTCCTCATATCAGCAAGAACATTACGAAGTTCTTGATTGTCTTTTGCCAACACTATACCTTCACGGAGTTTGGCGTTATCAAGATGTTTATTTTCAAGTTCGAGATTTCTTTCAACAGTAGAAATTTTGCGATCACGTTCTGCAAATTGGGCTTTAACACGAGCATCCATTCCGCTCGCTCGCGCAAGTGCAATATTCTTTTTGATTTTCCATTCCACGGCTTCAGGTGAATTCATGTCTTTTGGAGGATCAGTAAATAACTCCCGAAGCATTATTTGCGCTGCATTTCGTTCAGTTTGATTCCCAGTTAGTATTTTGTCTTTGTCAGATAACTCCTTAAAGTTTTTTTCCCAATTGGCTTTTTCAACAGGCAAAATTCTAGGGTTTGCTAAAATTTCATTTACTTTCGCCTGAGCTAAAACATAAGCATCTTTTTTCTTAATTGGATCACTCTCAGTAAGATTAATTCCAAATTCACGAAAAGGATTGCTTAATTCATTAACTCTTGCAATATCTGGAGCATAAGCCTCATCAAGTTGATACGAGCCCGAATAAGTTTTCATTAAATTTGTAATCTCGTCTATCTCAGCAAACTTACCTGATTCAGCAAGTCTTGTGGTTGTAGCAATTACTTTATCAAAAAGCTCAGGATCTCTGTCAAATGTTGAACCTAATGCTTGCCCAAGAGCAAATACCTTTCCTGACTCTTCACTTGAAATAACGGAATCGTAATTTTTCTCATCCCTTTCTCGATCCTTAAGAGCTAGTCTGGTTGCAATAGTGTCTATCTTCTCCTTCTCATCCCGAAGACTTTCATTATGTTGCCAGTCCAAAGCTTGAGTTTGATCTTCGCGGCCTTTGTTAGAAAAAGAACCAGCAATAGAACGTTTGCCAATAACGTCATCAATTAATTTGTTTCCTCTACTTTCATTCTGTCTTTGTTCCAATCTTTGGGCATTACCTACATAATCACCAGCAACGTAATCATCTTTAGAAGCCGTAAGGAAAGCATCAAATTCATCCGCCTCGCGTTGCTTTGTGCTGTCCTCAGCAATACGCTTTCGTATTTCTATAGACTGACCACCAAGAGTTGCCCTTGCTTGCATTAAGTCGGCTACGTTCTTATAGTCGTTGCCCATAGAATCCATTGCGGCTTCGGAGGCTTGAAACGCAGAGCCGCCGGGCGTCACTCCGGGTCCAAGTTTATAACGGTCTAACTGCTCGGCAAACTGCGCGTCAGAATCATTCGTATAAGAATCGTATGGCATATTATTTTGTGATTGATCAACTCATTAAAGGTCGCGTCATTAAATTTGCTCGACTTTGAGATTTATCTAAAGAATTAAAAAGATCATCTACTTTCACAGGCTGGATAAATGCTTGTGGAGCACCATTACCAGATGGAACCTTTCCTTTGAAACGAGGATCTTCTCCAATCATTTTTGAGAAACTAGCGTCTCCCATCAATTCTTTGTCATTCCAAATAGCGTATCCGGTTTTTGCTGCTGCATCCAAAATCTTTGCTTGAGCCCTTTTTATGTCTCTAGCTCTACCCATCTCGCCTGCTAATTGAGGGCCAGTATACCCGCCCAAAGCAACCTTCTTGATAGCGCTTACAGCATCACTTGTATACTCCTTGCCTTTATTTGTCTTTGGCCTGAGCTTTCCACGCTCTGCACGGTAAAGTTCATCGGAAAGTTCCTTACCTTCAAGGGGAATTAAATTTGTTTTTGATTCACGAGTCTCACCACCAAGAGCCTCGTTGAAAAGCTTGCTTTTTTCTTCTTCAATTTTTGTTTTTTTGGAAACATAATCTCCGATTTCTTGCTCGGTCATTTTTCCAATTTTATCATCAGGAGGCAATAAATCTTTCCTATCATCGTTTTTAAATGGTGACGAGTCGTATTCTCCTAAATTAAGAGAGGCAGTGCTATCTATATACTTTGAACGCTCACCACTAAGAATTTGATCAATATCATTTTTTCTATCATAGTAGTCGGCTTCTAATCTCATATATGAAAGATTGTTTTGATCTTCCAAACGAGCCTTTTCGTTACTTTCTTGTAAGGTTTTAAATTTCTCTGATCTAGAAGCTGCGCTTTCAATTGATTCATCTGCTAATTTCTTAGCTCTATCAAGTGCATCACCTAACGGATCATATGTATCAAGTTCTTGCTTAGCTATAGTCTCTCGTTCAGAGCGCTTTTGATCTATTTCAGCACGAGAAGCCGCAACTTTTTCTTTAGTTTTAGCCAGCGCGTCTTTCTTTTCCTGTGGACTAAGCGCTTCAAGAGTTGTTTTCATACTAGCAGGAAGATCTTTGATGGATTCAGCCCATTCCTTGTCACTATCTCCAAACTCTTTCTGATAGGCTTCGTCTTTCCTTCCCTTAGCTCGCCCAGCAATAGCCTCAGGAGAAAGTTCGGTTTGCCCATCTAGCGTATCTTGTATCTGCTGAGGTGTAAGACCAAGGGCTGCTCCTTGCTTTCTCGCTTGTTCTGAAAACTTATCAGTAACTCCTTCTTCACCGCTTCGCTGATTACGGACGGTATCAACAAAAGCTTGTCTACCGGAAGTTCTCTCTTCAAAGAAAGACTTAGGCTTGGCTGGAATTGATGGTTGCGCCCCTGTAGGAGATGCGTTATCTCCATATCTATTATCACGATCAGCAATCGCAGCTCTCCATACACTATCGTCATTACCTGCAAATAGTGCTTCTTTTCCGTTTATCATTACAGGTGTTATCCCACCTGTTCTCGCGCTAGGGACCTGTTGTTGCTCTCCTGCGGGCTGCTGTGCGCCTTCTAATGGAACCTCGCCTACATTCACCCACTGTTTGCCACTGGAGCCCTGTGCAGCGCTTCTGGCGTTCCATGGTTTATCCCCCCTCCCATTGCCCAGTGCTTCCCCTCCTGCGGGCTGCTGTGCGTTGCCAGCGGGCTGCTGTCCGGGGCCAACTACAGTATCTCCTTGAAATCGTTTTTGGTTAGCCTTTTCAATATAACGATCAGTTTTATCATCTACATTTTCTATCCCACGGTTTGTATAGCCAGCGCCCACCGCCAATAAATAAGCTTTAGTGTCACCATTTCTTTTTGCATCACGAGCTAATTTTCCAATGTCCCGCTCTTGATTCCGTGCAAATTTAATCGCTTCTAATTGATCATTAGTGGGTAAACCTCTAGGTTTATCAAGTTTAGAACCTGCTTCATCAAAACGATTTTTTGGTTTAGCTGCCATAATCTTACATGAATTGAGTTGGACGACGGCGCAGACTTGAATCCATGCCGATGTAGTATTTCTTAGTTCCTTCAACTTGCCTTTCGGAAAGTTGCATTAGTTGAGTAAATTTTCCCCAATTAAATTGGGCTCTTTGATCATCATTCACATATTCATAACTAATCGCTATGATTGCAGCCTTTAAAGCTCCAATTGAATGAATTGGAATAATGGTATTATGTAAAAGAGTGGGAGCTTCAAGCTTCATTAGCGCGTAATAAGGTCCACCAGATACAGTGAAACCAAGAGGCATACGGTATTTCCGACGCAAAACAAGTTGGGAATTAACAGTGATTTCAACCTGCCCCATGTCAATCAACGACATATCGCCTCCATTCAATTTATTCAAATAGAGAACGCTTTGATCCATGATCGTCCAACCTCGATTCTTGTTCCGAAAACCAATCATCCCATCGTAAAGAGAATCATCTAGATACAAAAACATCAAATCATCCTCATTAACGAAATCTCCATCGCTAAAAGAAAGCTCACGAATAGTGCCGGGATAACGACCCATCTCATAAATGCGAGTAACTGCCTCACGAATTGCATCCTCAATTTGAACCCTTGTAGAAACCAAGGGCTCAAACTGAATAATTGCTTCCTCTAATGTGATTTGCTTTGCCATCTTTTGAAATATAATAATTAACTCCAGTCGTAAGACAAGAAAAGATTCAAAATAATTAAAAATCAACAAGTTTGAAATTAACGAATTGATTTTTTATCATGTTTTTATTTTTGTTTTCCGCATGATTTGCAAGGGGTGATTATGCGCTGACCTTGATAAATTGGACCTTCAGTTTCTCCTTTAAGTCGGAAACGAACTTTTGCAGCGGTTGGCACGGGCTGTAGGGCGTAGTGCTTTGCTGACACGCGGGGAATGGGCTTAGGAGACTGGCTCATGGTGCTGGTGGTTCAAAAGCCCCTCCCATAACTTGCGGCTTAACTCCGTATTTAGTTCCCGTGTAGCAGGTGTAACGGATGTTGACGATACGGCGCTCGCCGGGATATTCGGGAGGGTCAATCTCCACCCAATGCGTAAGCCATGACTCGCTATCTGGATCTTGTTGATCGCCGCGGCCAATCCATTCTACTACGTTATCCTGCGAGACGAAGAACGGATCTACTTCTGCGTCATCAGGAAACTCAGCGACATCGTAAGTGATAGTGAACTTTGATCCTGTGTGAGTGTATGGGATGCGGAAGCGGAAACGAAACTTGCGAGCTGTCACATAAGCGCCACCGACTGAGAGATCCAAAGATCGTAAATAAGCTGTTGATAAGCTGGTCTGGCATTCTACTGGCTCGCCCATTACTGGCCAATACATATATAACGCAGCGCTGCAATCATAAGTAGTCCCCCACGTTTTTTCTGCCAGTCCTGATAAAGCAGCTTCAATCAAGTCTGGTTGGGTAAGGGGGTCTTCAAGACTCTCTTCACGCTCTGTTTTAGATTCAAACTCATAAGCAAATACGTCTGCCCCGTTAGAGTATGGTGGACTTCCGGGTACTCCAGTCATATTTGGGATAGCATTAACGTCACCAGAAGAGCCTCTACGTATCTGCGTTCTAGAAATGCGGGAAGTGCTTGTGCATTCAAACTCGTCAGGTAAATCAACAATATTAATGCGATTATCGGTAAACGGATCGCCGAGCGGTTCAGTTGAGTTATGAAACTCAAAACGGGCACCTTCGGCATCTGGGCCAACAGTAATTAGGCTATAAGTCCCTTCCCATCGTTGATTTGCGTCACTCCATGTGGCAGTAACGCGTCCTTCAGATACATCAGGGCCTGTTCCCTCCATTAAAAGCAGAAAGTAACTAGCGTAGCTACCGCTGCTAGTTGACTCGGACTCGGGAAACCGATACACGCGATAGATTGTAGGCAACGGGTCGCCCTCATTCACTTCGTCAAGTTTGAACGGTCGGAAACAACCTACGATCACGGTTTCACCCTCTTCTTCAGTAGGTGTTTCCACATCATCCGAACAGTTCTTTGTACTAATGATTGACTCGCAAACCATTTCTGGAGTCGGGCACTTAGGCATCGGGCAGCAGCCGCAATACCCAAGACGCGCGTTCCATTCTTCAACAGTTTCGATCATACGCGTGAGTAGCTGAGTGTTCCGGGGCAGTGGAAAATCTGGATATTGCCGCATCCAGCGGGGACGAATACCCCTCCCATCCACTCGCCTAGGGAAATGTAGATCTGACCAGAAAGTGAGCCTACCTCTGGTATTGTGTTTGAAGGAACTTTTGTTCCTGAGCCTGTGGTTGCAGATGTTAGCTCACAGCCCGGAAGCAAAACATCATCTTCTGCGTTTGCTGTAACATCTATTGTAAGCCAGTAAAATGTGCCATCATCAGGCGGTGATTGAATTGATCCAATGGTGATTTCGTCAATGGTTTCTGTCTCCCCACCTCCTGTCACCGTGCCACCAAGCAGCTTCCAATTAGGGAAATCTTGATATACCTTGCAGAAAGGGCCATATAGTGGTGTCGCATCCGTCGAAGTGCCTGAAAGGGCTAAGAGAGTATCATTTATTATCCCTTCTGGTTTGGGTGCCGCAGGTTCTGGTGGGTCAAAACGCATCTCTGTCACCCGTTGCTCAAGCTGCGCGGGTTGACGGTAGTTTGTCTGGGTTGACGCTTCAACCGTAGTTTCGATTGTGGGTAGTTTTTCGTCCCGAGCATCCAATCGGCGATTTGCTTCCTCTGAGGCAGACCTCAGCGCTTTGTCTATAATTGCTTGTAAGTCTTCTGGGTCCATAGTGTTAGGTCGCTAGAGCTGAAAGATCCACGACTACTGCGGTAACACGCACCATTCCGTATCCGTAAACGCTTGCGGAACTAGACTTAACGTAGCGTCCGTATCGAATATTTGGAGGGGATGTGGCTTCTAGGGTATCCGGAGCCACAACCACTTCAACATCAGTCGGCTTAAAGTCGGTAGCGATGTTCAAAGTGCTTTCAACAGTTTCTAATTTTGTTAGCAGAAATTGCTTTTGGAGTTCTGTTACTTCTACCCCCCGATATTTCGGGGGGGTTTGTTGAAGAGCGTTTTTAATACCAGTAACACGTTCTTGGTTTTTGGCAACATTTGCGGTCCACGTAGCATCCAGCATTCCTTTTGGGGATGTGAAATCCGAGTAATCTATTGAGATTTTCATAGACCCGTGCAGAGTTGCTGGTAGCACGCCTACATTTGTGAATGCTGAAATGGAAGTGCTCTCACTTGCCGCTGAAGAATTATCGGATGCACTTTCTGAGAAAGTTCGTTGCGACCCGTTGCCCGAGATAACGATGCGAGATGATATAGGCCGATACGTTGGCCATGCTTCAGCATTTACTGCACTTAATATGCTTTCTGGAGAAGATCCGTCCAAAGGTAGAAAAAACACATGAATCTCGGAATCAACTGGTCCACTGTATCCTTCTTCAATCTCGTAAGCTAGATCGGCACTAACAGCCAGTGAACTAGTGTTTGACCCACTGTAAGAGTTACCCCATCCGTAAGAGTTGCCATTGGCCACCGAACGACTCGCTAAAACCGAAACAGTCTTTAGAACATTGGGTAGCTGAATAGTCTCCTGAGATGGCAGGGTAAGATGGATTCCAGATAGTGCGGCTTGGACAGCGGCACGATTTACGGTGCGCCTCTTAGATCGGTATTGGTCAATGGGCTCAGTGTCACTGCCCGGGGTGGCTGTTCCCGCCGAGACAACTTGCTCGGTAAATGGCAGATTGATGTCAAGATCAGTGTCGTATTTGGAGCCTAATAATTGGGGGAAAGATGGCATCGTCCCGACTTCTTTAATGAACTTATCTTGACCAATCGGCGTAACTTTGCTTCGGATGACATCAAATCCACCTGAGGCAAGACTCCCTTCAGATGCGATTGTCTCCTGCGTGGTAAGGATTCCTCCTCCAAAGGTTGATACCCACTCAGTCCCCGTTAAAGTGGCATCTGTGTTGATTGTTTCAGTTGTGATCTTCTCTTCGTAACGGTAGTCATTGATCTTAGCTAGCCGAGTCTCTACTTGATTCCCGGTAGGAGAAGTAGGTGTTGGGAGGTTATCCACGTTAGCCGCAGAGAGGTCAATTGGGGTAGTGGTTTCTACCACTTCCGTATGTATGCGGAACTTTTGTGGAGTAGGGTTCTCTTTGACCTTTCTTTTAACTTGCCCAATTGGCCAGTCGTCGGTAAGCGCCCCGCTGATGCCACGTTTAAGCGTGATCCTCTGCTCTATAACGGCAAACCAGTTATCCGAAAGCTGTTGGCAAGAACGAGAAATTTTTAGGTTTACTTGCGTCCCCCAATAAAGGTTTTTGTCGTCGGCTACTAAATCTTCAATAAAGCTATTATCCACTTGCTCGCCCCGAAAATATAGTGTGGTAGAGCGAAAAAGATTGGCTCCTAGGTTTTCATTAAAACCGTTGTCAGTTAGTGTAACTTTGCGAACATATACGTGAGTTTCTGCGACATACAGTGAATCAAGTTGTTGCTCATCAATACGAGTCTGCCGCTTCTCAGCTAAGACGTAGGTTTCAGTGAATAAAGACTCCGGGACATTTGGCATCGCAGCTCCCATTGTTGGGGTGCTTGGCGTAAACTCAGAGCGGAGCGTAACGTAAGTGCGAGCAACTGCATCAAACTTAGTTCCACCAATATCAGCTTCAGTGTGCGAAAAGTTATAAAGGTCTTGGCTTTCTCGTTTAGCAGCATACCACCACTGCTGCTCAGCACTTGGATTATTCCCTTTTACAACAGGAGTAACAAAAATTAATTTGTGATCTGGATACCTAGTTTTATTAGGATGCGGGTCACCATAATTCCAATTCTCATTCCTTGGAATATTTGAGTCTTTTATTTCATAAAATAAAAGATCAGAAGGAATTGGAGTTGGAAAGGACTTAACTTGTTGCCATTCGTTTACGATAGCCATTGAATTAAATTTGTTTAAATTTCTGAATTATGATTATTAACGTCTAGCTGTGAGACTACACGCGACGGAGCTTTGCGGTAAATGTTAATCCACTGTCCGTTATGCAAAATCTTCCTGCTTGTTAGCTCTCCTTCAGCTGTCATTCTTTGCAACCTGTGACGAACTGAAGATTTGGTTTTTTTTGTTTTTTTGACAATCATGTCTGGGGTAAACTCGTCCGGTTCCATCTGAACTTGGGTGAATTTTTCAACAATCCAGTCCATGCCACTTACTTTTGGGATGCTTTTTGCCATTATGGTATGTATTTACGTTGATGAAATAGTGGAAGGTCGCCCTTATCGGTCGTTCTTGCGTCTAGGATGATGCAGGAAGGCTCTGTAATAGCGTCGGGGACAACCTTGTAGCCATGGCGGGTCAAGCCCTGCCATGCGCCTGTTATGAGCGATGCTTGGTTACCGTCCGTCCAGATGCCGTGCCTGTGCCTATGCGCCCTACAAATCACGGATGGAACACGTTTGCCAACCCTTGCGCGAGAATGAGTGATTGTCCCCAAAGCGATACTATGAGCTCCTGCCTCAAGATACGGGCGGGAGGTTGCAGAGATGTGGTGCGCGAAGTTAATAAGCGTTCCATTGATTTCAATGTCCAAGTTGTCCCAAGCGTTTTGTCCGTTCTCAGGATTCTTTGATGCGCCTAAGACCTTGCCTATTCTAATCTCATCGTTGCGCGTGTGACATTCAGTTCCCTTGATGATATGGATGCCAGCCGCTTTGCTTGTCACGGGTTCAAGAATCTGAATGACAGCAGAGGTTTGATCTCCAATGTCGGCACTCATTACTTGGGTTGTCCGATGGTGGATTCCCTCAACCAAGTCTCCATTGATTACCAGATCATAGGGCTCATCCCCAACGGTCTTTGAAATCCACTCATGGCAATCCTGCCAACAAGCCCACAACCATTCTTGAAAAGCGTTCTGCCCAATCAAAAATCCTTCATTAGATATAAAATCTGACGGCCATAACCCTACAACTGAACCAATATGCAGGTCAGATAAAAGGACAATAATTTTAGACTTGCTTTTTAGTGGTTTCATTTGCGTATGGTTTTGCTCAAAACAAACATAATAGTTGTTTTTTTGTGCGGTTGTTTGCTCATTCCAATGGGTTTAGTTGTTTCCGAACTTTGTCCCAAGCAGGGAAGAAAATGTTGTCAATGCAGCGAACGATTGCTTCTTCTTGATAGGTAGTTAGGTAGGATAATCCAGCGATGTCAAGAGAAGCGTGAAGCATTTCGTGGCGTAAAGTTTCCCGTAAAGTGGATTTCTTTTCAAGCGTTCTTGATGCAAGGACTATTTCACGGTCGTCTGAGTGATATTCGCCCCATGCCTCTAGCTTCGAATCAATACGGATAGAAATGGTTCTACCTCCTATATTAAGCGATGTAGGAGGTTGAATCTTCATGTTATCCTATCTTGATATTGAATCGAATACGTGAACGGATCTTAGAAATGTTTCGTGTCTTTAAATAAACGCCACCACCTTCTCGTGATCCTGCCGTGTCGGTGTTTCCCTCTACGGTCTTGACGTTGCCTTTTTTATCAGGCGATGAAACGGCAATACCAATATGAGAAAATGTAAACATAACAATATCTCCAGCTACAATGTCGCCAGCGGGCTCTCTCCGCATCCATGTTGTCGAGTCTTGAGCTATTGACCAGTTCTCGAAATCCCATGCACCAGCAGTTTGTGGACGCTTAAAGGTTTTTGTTTGCTTTACCCCAGAAGATATTAGTGCCTCACGAATCACCCAGCATACGAAGGCAGCGCACCAAGGCCATCCCTTCTTTGGATTCAGCCATGTCGCCGCTTTATATTGATCAACTCGCTCGCCACAATTTGTATTGCCAACTTCACGAACGCCAACTTCTGCCTTGGCGATGCGAACAATTTCCGAAACAAGATCTTTCACAGCTTTTTGAGTATTTGCCATAGGCTTAACAGTCCAACAGCTAAACCAACTACAAGACCACTAATACGAAGTCCGTATTCAATTTGTTCTTGGAGGGACGTTATCACTCCTAAAATTGGAGCAAGAGTTCCAACAACACTATGGAAAAGCTCTCTTGTCACTTTGTTGGTGTTACCTTGTAGGTTTTGAGCGCAGCGTTAGCAGCGTCGAGGAGGGTCTGAGTCTGAGCCAGCTCGGTTGTTGAGCAGGAGCAAAGAACCACGGAGATAATGAGGGCAAGAGTTTTCATTTTGCGTCAGATGCTTGAATTAGTCCTGCGCCAGCTACGATAGCAGCAAAAGCTGCGGCGAGGTCTGGACTACCACCAGAAAGAATCTGGAGGGCTACGTTAGAAAGCGTTGCGATAATAGTGATGATGCCTAGTGCTGTAGTTTTCATATTTTTTATGGGGTTGTTAAACTCAGAATCCCGAACTCTTAATACACAATCCTTAACAGAGTTCAAGCTATTTTTCACAGGGTGACGGAAAAGAAACACGCAATTTCTGGGCTGAGATTGGCATTATGCTGTTGCAGCTTTGATGACTACGAAGGCAATGACAATCGCTTCTGACGCAGAACCCGTAGTTACGTTGGTTACGTTAATACTTGCTGACCCAGCCGCGCACTGAGCATTTAGTAAGTATTTACCGATAGTACCACCGCTAATATGGTTAAGGATTAGGACATCACTAGCGGCTATTGTAGTATTGACTAACGTAAACGTCGCTGTAGTATCTTGAGCTAATGAAGCAGCGCTCATTGTAATCTGACCGCAAGTCTTGTTGAGTGTGACCAAAGTCGATTTATTCGTAATTTGGGTGACTGTTCCACCAACTCCTGCTCCTGCATAGCCTATACCTGCTGTGCCGGAAGAAGTGATTGCGCCCGTAGCTGCTAAACTCGTGCCTGTAGCGACTCCCAATACAGGGGCAATCAAACTCGGATTAGAAGCGAATACGAGCGCACCTGATCCTGTCTCACCTGTAACTGCTGTAGCTAGATTTGCACTTGACGGAGTTGCGAGGAAAGTTGCTACTCCGGTGCCGAGCCCCGACACATCAGCAACTGGAACGGTCGCGTTCGCAGTCATCGCTGTCGTTCCGCTTCCTTTAACGTAACCAGTTAGAGTAGCTGCGCCAGTGCCCCCATTAGCAACAGGCAAAGTGCCATCAACGTGTGTCGTAAGCCCCACCTTTCCGTAGGCTGGAGCTACGCCTACACCGCCAGAGATAAGAACGCTACCCGTATATACGTCGGCAAGTTTTGCCAAAGTCGTAGCGCTGCTGGCGTAAATAATGTCGCCGATAGCATACGAAGTCTGTCCAGTCCCCCCGTACGCTACAGGTAGAGCTCCAGATACATGAGTTGTAAGATTTACTTTTCCGTATCCGGGATCATTATCTACCCCATTAGACAGAAGAACATTACCTGAATTTGCATCTGCTATCCCCAATGCGCCACGCGCTTCCGACGCACTTCCCTGCCTCAAAAATCCAGTGGATGCCGCCAGCATATAATCGGTTGACACAACCTCCGCAACGTCACCAGAACCCGCAGTGGGTTTCGCTAAGATGGAGTATCCAGACACGTTCTGTATCTTAGCAAAAGTAACCGCATCGTTAGCAATGGTTGTGACTCCCGTATCGGATATTGTAACATTTCCAGTAACTGCCACGGACGTAGGACCGCCACCACTGTTTCCAACAATAATGTTTCCACTAGCCATGGTCGCTAACTTTGAATGTGCAATTTGAGCAGAGGAACTAATATCCGCATTTACAATAACTTCAGACCCAATTGAAGTAACTCCAGTATTAGAAATAGTAACATCACCAGTAACTGCAACAGCCGTGGGGACATTCGAGCTGTTACCGACAATGATGTTTCCGCTGGTCAGAGATGCGAGCTTTGAATAAGCGATAGCGGCAGATGCGTTGACATCAGCGTTTACGATAGCTCCAGACGCGATAGCGGCGACTCCGGTATTGGATACCGTAACATCACCAGTAACGGTAACTGACGTAGGGACGTTCGAGCTGTTGCCAACAAGAATGTTTCCACTAGTTAAGGTTGCTAGTTTGCTAAACGCGATTGCTGCGCCAGCAGCGACGGAGGCGTTTGTGACGGAATCCGTAGCTGGCGTGCTAATACCAACGTCGGAAATGGTTAAGGTGTATGAGTCGGATGGCATTGTTTTAGCTGATTGGATCTATTGGAACTCCCTTAGTTGTGTTGGCTCGCACAGTTACAGAGCCGTAAAGCAAACGCTCTGTTGAACCACTACGAATCATAAAGATGTCATAACTGTATCTACCTGAAGACCGAAGTGCTAGTGTATTCGCTTCAGTAAGAGTAAATGACACTTGACCATTTACTCCACTATTAAGAATAGCATAAGTAAAAGAAACCGCTTCTGCATTATTTACTAAATCACGAATATCAGCATAAAACGTAAAACCACTAATGTTCACTGCTACGTCAGATTGATTCTTGATCGTAAGCACGAACTTGTATTCGGCTGCGCGGTCAAGAGTGATGTCATAGTTAGCAGCAAGCATAGGTTTAGTTGGTTACTACAAGAATAATAATAAACACCACTGCTGCAATCAATAACAAACTGAAAAGACCGTTAGTGTCTTGTGGACGTTGCGGATGGTGCAGATAAGTGCTCATAAGTTCAGTAGAGCGTTACAGTCCCATCTAGTGAGATGCTGTGTGCTGGGATGGCTTCGTGCAGGGTAGTGACCTCAGCGAGCGCACCTGCATCCTGCTGGGCGAGCACTTGAGTTAAGAACGCAAACACTGCTCCCTCGATAGCGAGCAACTCTGCGGCTGCGCCTGTCTCGTTGAGCTTTGCGATACGTTGTGCTGGAGTCACCTTACCTTGGTTGCCCCATAGCAAGCTATGCCCCTGCTTGTAGGCAGAGATGAGCTGACCTTTGACTTGGTTAGGTGTTTCGATCAGGCGCGAGACCTGACTCGCGATTTTATCAGCCTGCGTAGGCTGGACGTTTTCGGTCGGTGCTAGTAGTGGCATAGTCGTATTTTGTTGGTGATTGTTGGTTGGAGAATCAGTATCCGAGAGTGGTGAAATACCAGTCGAAGTCTCGGCGGATAGCATCGGAGAGTTTATCGGGAAGAACGTCGTTCCAGCCCTTCATCGCGGTAAGCTTGTTGCCGACATTGTGATCGCCGAACACGCCGCACAGCTTGGTGTCCTCCTCGACCTGCTTCTGGATGTTATCGAAGTCGTGACCAAACTCGGGGAGTTCGAGGTAAGCGTAGATGCGGCTCATTGTAGCAGCCGGGGCGGTCGTCAGATCCTCGC
>Ga0181358_1000688_pt1 | contig 15156 bp, 15 predicted proteins | sample Fa13VDMM110SD_FD_130096 | JGI IMG/M metagenome (GOLD analysis project Ga0181358, IMG submission 130096) | Freshwater viral communities from Lake Michigan, USA - Fa13.VD.MM110.S.D | ecosystem: Environmental > Aquatic > Freshwater > Lake | place: USA: Michigan | collected 2013-09-24
GAGTTTGTTGCTAAGTCTGCCATCTTTGCTAGGGATGAATTTGGTATGAGGAGTATCACACATGCTCTTGCTGGTGAATTGACATCAGAAGTATCAGGTTTAGAGTGGGCCAAATCATTCTATGAGAAGGTTATTAGTCGTGTTGATGATATGACAGAAATCATGTCTTATTATCTTGAGAACAAGACTGATAAGAATAAACCCAAATTCCCATCTTCTTTGAAGAAGGGTTTTGCTAAAGCTTTTGATAAGTTTGATGCTTATCAATTGGCTAAATACAAGGGTGAAAACAAGGGTGTAAAACTTGTTGATGTTGTAAATCTTGTACATCCTATTCCAACTAAAAGGAATGAAGACGCTTTAAATTCTTTGGTTAATGGACAATTAAAGAACACAAAAACATGGGAGTCTATGTTAACCAAAGCTGGGCAAGAAGCAAAATCTGAGGATGATTTGACCCAACTAAAATCTGATGCTTGGAAACAACTCATTGAATCCAAGACACTTGGATACTTTGCCCTTCTTAGAAATCTAAGAAACATTATCACACAAGCGCCAGAGACTATTGATTTGGCTTGTGAAATGTTGGTGGATGTCAATATGATTTCTAAATCAAAGGTTCTTCCATTTAGGTTTACAACTGCTTATGAGGAAATAAATAAGTTGTCACAGGATTCAACTACAAGGAAAGTCATTATGGCTTTAGACCAAGCTTTGAACATTTCAGCAATGAATGTACCAAAGTTTGATGGTGAGACACTTGTTGTTATTGACACATCTGGATCTATGGCAGGTAAACCATCTGAGATTGCTTCCCTCTTTGGATCTATGATTGCTAAGGTGAATGGTTGTGATGTTATGACATTTGACAATAGTGCTAGATATGTTAAGTACAATCAAATGGATTCTGTATTAACTATTAGGAATGGTTTTAAATTTTCTGGTGGTGGAACTAACTTCCAAGATATCTTTGTAAAGGCTAACAAACCTTACAAGAGGGCTATTATATTGAGTGATTTGCAGGGTTGGATTGGGTATAACACTCCTACAAAAGAGTTCAATGAGTATAAGCAGAAGTTCAATTGTGATACAATTGTTTACTCTTGGGATTTGGCTGGGCTTGGTACATTACAGTTTCCAGAGAAGAATGTTTATGGGTTGGCTGGGTTTAGTGAGAAAGTGTTTCAAATAATGTCTCTTCTTGAAGAGGACAAGAATGCTCTTATCAACAAAATCAATCAGATTCAACTCTAACAAAAAACCCTCTTTAAGAGGGTTTTTTGTTTTAATAAACAAATTTTATATTAAATATATAAATAACATGGGTTTATTGGAAATAATAAAAAATATTGTATCTGGTTCAAAAAGAATTGATATTTTAAAATTGCCGACTCAGGGTTATTTCTACCCGAGTAATTTTGACATAAAGATAAAAAAGGCTCAAGATGAGGATATAATTGATTATGAGTTTAACTTTGATAAGGAAAACATATTATTGGTGATTGAGGCTGTGAAGAAAATTGTAAAGAATAATACTGTTTTCAATTCTGAGTATAAGTTCGAAGATTTGAAAAGTGTTGATATTGTTTATCTATTTTTAGAGATAGTTAAATACACAAAGAGTAAGAAAATTTTGATTGATTTTTTCAATGACGATGTTGGCACTATAGACAAAATAGAATTTTGTTCAGATAACTTTAAATATTTTGATTTGAATAAATTCAAAGGTTCGCATAATAAAGAAACTTGTGATTTTTATGTTAATGGTTATCAATTTTCAATGCCATCAATAGGTGTTGAAAATTCACTAACACAATATTTAATGAGTTTATCAGATTTACCTGATACCGATATGTATAATGAATATTCTTATGATTTCTTATTTTTTCTTGGGAGGAAGAATAATTTAAACTATGAAGAAATTGAGAACCTCATAACCATTTTTAATTTTGATATTGATGATGAAGAGAGAGTTAAAATAAAATCGGTAATTAATGAGTTTATAGAAATAGTTGGTTACAATCTTAGACATAAAAACTTGTTAATAGATGTAAAGTCTAACATAGATCTGGAGAATATTTGGAAATAGTTAGGTATGATATAATCCTAATATATACCTCATGTCTAATGAGATTATATTAGGTGATTGTTATGAACTTTTAAAACAGATAAAATCTTCTTCAGTAGATCTGATTCTAACCGACCCACCTTATAATATTTCAAGAAGTTCAAACTTCAAAAAGAATTCTGATAATAAAAAGTTTAATAATATTTCTATTGATTTTGGGGATTGGGATCAGAATGAAATAGATTTAGACAAACTATTCTTTGAATTTAAAAGGATATTAAAAAAGGGTGGAACACTAATAATATTTTATGATATTTGGAAATCTCAGAATATAAAATATTTTGCTGATTTGCATGAGTTTAAACAACCAAGAGTTTGTCAGTGGGTTAAAACTAATCCGGTTCCAATAAACTCAAAAAGGAATTATCTTTCAAATGCTATAGAATTCTTTTTTACTTTTGTTAAGGGTAAAAATCCTACTTTCAATTCATCTTATGATAGGGGTATTTATAACTTCCCACTTTGTCATGGAAATGAAAGGACTGAACACCCAACACAAAAACCTTTGGGATTAATTAAGTCTTTAATTGAAAAACATTCAAATGTTGGTGATTTGGTTTTAGATCCATTTGGTGGTAGTGGTACTACTGCTATCGCTGCTATAGAACTTTCAAGAGATTTTATCTTATTTGAAAAGGATCAATCTTATTTTGAACTATCAAAAAATCGTATTGAACAAATAAAAAAATAGTTATATAAAAAATAAAAAATTATGATGGTTATTAAAAATTCACAGTTAGACAGAACTACAATAGAGGCTCTAAACATTTTAGTAGATTTGGATGTACCTTCTAGAATAGCTTTCCAATTGATGAGGATTATAAAAGAGATATCATCTTTAGTGGAAGATAAACTGAAATTAGAGAAGAAGATTTTAGATAAGTATATTTCAAAAGATGAAAATGGAAATCCATTACCAGCGGTTGATGATAATGGGAATATCATACCAAATGCTGCTAAGATAAATGACTTATCAAAGTTCAATAGTGAAATGGAGGAATTAAACTCTATTGAGACACCGTTACCATTCAATAAAATAAACTTTGATGATTTAGGATTGACAACTATAAAAGTTAGAGACTTAATAAGAATAGAATTTCTATTTGATTAAAATTGGATCAAACTTTTTTTAATATATAAAAAAAGTTTAAAAATATTGAATGAAAACTTTCAGCCAAGCGCCAACTGAAACCAATCAACTTGAGGATATTATAAATGTCCTCAATATACTTCCAGATAACACTACCAAATTAATATCCCCAAAGGATGTTAGAGATGCTGTTTATACGTTGTGGGAAAACACTATGTTTAAACCAACATCATTTAGTGGTTCTAGTGTTGATTATATTGGTATCGATCAATATCAACTTAAAGATGATAATGAGGCTGATTGGTATCCAAAAGTTTATTTTGGTAAGAAACAAACAGGTGGTCAGTTTATAATGAACAATGATTTACTTACTCAACCAGAAGTTGATTTTTTCTTTTACAATACTAAAAATAATTCTTCAACGGCAAATTATGAAACATCTATTGCTATATTATCTGGAACTGGTCCTTTCTATAACGTAACTCAAAACGAAGTAAGATCTCCACAAATTGTATCCACACCGGTTAGTGATCAGTATGGTCAATATATGGATTTAACCATTAAGAACACTTCTTATAATATGGATGGTCTTACTGGTTATGGTGGGAACATTAATATAAGAAGTGAAAAAGGATATGTTTCAGTAAATGATTTCTTTTTCCCATCCGTTGATACTATTCAAGACACTACTGCTGGGTATATTTTATCTTTAGAGAAAGATGTGAATGGAAATGCTTTTGGTGTTTGGAGGAGTCCATTTTCACAATCAATATCAAATATAACTACAAATGACCCATTTACTATAAATGCCCCTTCAATAACTTTAAATGGTTATAAATTTACAGATTCAAATATTGTTGCTACTGGTATAGGTGGTATAAAAGCTGGTGAAGATTTTTCAACTGGTGTAGATGTTTTAGATATGATTAGGAGAATTATATATACTTATGTTGCTCCTAGAGTTACCTCCTTATTGACAACTACAACAGACACGTTCGCTCAAGTTAAATTAATTGAAACTGGTGATGATGATACATGGAAAAGTCTAAGATTAAGAGCATCTGTAATAAAAAATGCTACACAATCTCTAACAAATCTTGGATATTTACCTGGTAGTAACCTCATTCCCGCAGCTGTTTCTATTGATCCTTTTCCATCATCACTATCTACTATTGGTAATACAACAACCAACGCAATTTACCGACCAGATCCAACTTACCGCTTTGAATTAACCGATAATGATAGATATAAAATAATTACCTTTACTTTATCGGTTTCTGATAATTATCCAACAACGAATGTTGCTAGTTCTACAATTAAAACAGTTTACCCATATTTCTACGGAACAGCTACTTATGCGGCGACTCAATCGGGGGTACCAGGTGCCACTGATATAAACAATATTTTAGGGACTGATATAAGTTCACCAGCAGGTAAATTAAAGCCATATCTTACTGAACCAATAATTGGAAATCCCACATTTTCAAATAATCAATATTTGAAAATCACAACAAAAGGATTACCTGGTACAACTAATGAGGGGAAAGGATTTATATATTTTGGATTTCCATCTGGCAATCCTTTATTGAAGTACATATATAGCGATAGTAGTCTAGATGTCACCAGCACTTTTAAAACTTATTCGATTGCTATTGATAGTCCATATCTAACCAGAAGATGGATAAATCGAGAATATATATTCTACATTTCTACTGAGACTCGAGTAGCTTTGAGTGCTGGTACGTACTCATTTGTATTCGCCTAATAAAAAAATATTATAATAAATGCCAATTCCAATAATAACCAACTTCGAAGTAAATACACACGGCCCGATAGATACCAGATTAGTGGCTACAAATAGTGCTGCTCTTCAAGAAATTGATTTCCCATATGAAGGTCTAACAGTATTCACTAAGGATCAGAACTTAAACTATACTTATAATGGGACTGCTTGGCAAGTATCTTCAAATGGTGTTTATGGTGGTAGTGGTAGTTTGGTAGGGAATACTGATGTTAATACTGGTCCTGTTGGAATTGACTTAAATGATAAAAGTTTTGAATACACCTTGAGTGCTTCCTCATCTTCGGACAGGGTACAAATGGTAACTTCCTTTATTAGAAATAGTCAAAGTGGTGATGATTATAGGACAGTTGAGGTTAGAAATCAAGTTAAATATGTTGATGATGGGGCTGTGTTGAATGGTCCTTATATTTCTTTCAACAAAGATGATGCTAAGAAAGGTATAATATCTTTAGGGACTCCCGATAGGAGCTTCACAACCACTGTTGAAAGGTTCAGAGTTGAGCCAGATGCTGCCAACATTAATAATGGAGCCGTTGTTATTATACCTTCTACTTATTCTTTACCATTATATTTCACACACAAAACGGGTAATGAAACTATAATGGGATATAACTGGGACGGTACTAACAAGCCTACAACCGGAACTGGTTCTGCTATAATCTCATTCAAAAGTACTGGTGAAATTGCTTTATCAAATATCGCATTTAACTATGCTGATGTCATAACACAACAATTAGTTATTGGAGAAGTGAATAATAATATTTCGTCTATAGTGAGATTTAGAGTAGATGATTCAGGTAAGGATATGGGAGTAGGAACTCTTTATACTAGAAATTTCTCATTGAAAACAATCCCAGAGATAGTAAGAAATGTTGAACATAATTATACTAAGTTACAATCTCAAGGATATAAACAGCTTGTTAGCTATATAGATAATGGGTCTACAATAACTTTCAAAAGTATTTTAAAAAGTCAGAATATCCTTTATATTACTGGTGATGGTAATTTTTTTGATTTTGAATTGCCTTATGATATAGATGGTGTTGTAGGTGGTGAAAATTTAATTAATTTTAATTTTATTCTTGATATTAAAATAGTTAGAGAGTACAGTTCTATTGGTGGTATTACTGCTGATGTTTCAGAGGCACCTGCTGGGACTGAGGTGACTATAAGATTTACATATGAACAAGCAAGGGGTGAGATAAAACCTACTTATATCTATTTATGGAAATCCTCTAGTAATGATGCCACGAGAAAAATTAAATCATCATATGCTGATACAAATGGTGGAGAATATATAACAATATTACAAGGTATCAATTCTACATCACCAGAAGATTCTAATGAACAAATTACGGGTGATATAATAACTTTCAGAAAAAGTGGTGATGGTTTTTGGTATGTTACCAATTTGAACAGAGAGAAAAAAATAATTCAATCTATAGGTGGTCAATTAACTTGGTATGTCATTGGGGGTGACAAAATGAGTTATCAAACTCCATTACGAAGAATCCGAGCAATCTTAGATGGTGATGATGTATACCAGTCCTATAGGTGGGAGGATGTTCTAGGTACAAATTATACACCAACATCTGGTTCTGTTTTACCAGATCACCCATTCAAACATCGTTATTTAGAATCAACAAGTTTTTTGAATATTGATGTAAATGTAGCACCATTGTTGAGAATCGCTAAAGATCTTTTTGGTAATGTTTTTATTAAAGGATCTTTTCAAATAAATAGTATTCCATTCGGCTCACTGAGCAAATCATACTATTCTGGTATTTCAAATAAACTATATTTTGCAAACATAGATGATTCTGAGTTTCTTCCAGCAGCACAATCGGTTCCAGCCTTATCAACCGATAATTATAATACAACCTGGGGATATTGTGAAGTAGTTGTTAGAAATAGTCTTGGTGCAGTTGCCGCCGCAATGCCTTTCGGTCAAGCTTCAATCGGTGCTATTGTTTTACCAGGTAGAATTTCAGTGGATTCTGATGGTAGAGTATTTTTACAATTCAATATGAGTTTTTGGACCTCACCACTTGCTGGAACTTATAGATTAGATGTGAATGTACCACAATTCTCTTACTCGACTAACTAATCTATTTTCTCAAACCACCAGTTGAAGTAAATGAAGTTATCATTTACGAGATTATAAAAGTCGTTCTCGTGCTTTATTAGAACTTTATTATCATAGCTTCTAATAACTTCTACATCAGAACCTTTCTCAATTTGAGCCATTTTACCAGTATCGACCGAATAACAAATAACATGGTCATTCAATAGCTTATAAGTTCCTTCATCTGGTCTTAACCATTTTTTAAGAGTTTTGATTATTAAACCTTTTGTTCTTATAACCCATTCTTTTGTTTGAATTAAATCAGTATCTTTGAATACTTCCGATTTAAACATTGGATCTCTGCTTGTTATGTTTTCTATAAATCCATAATATTGTTCCTCATCGATAATAAATGAAACATAAACAGTATAATTTACTTCATCTTTTTTTATTATTCTTTGGATTTTTAAATTTTCAATCTTTTGTGATTCTAAACCAAGTTTAGATTTTAAAGCTCTAAATGATGATGTATTAGCTAATGAATGTAAAATATTATTAATTCTTGATATGCCAGTTCTTATTGCATCTTCATGTTTATCAAAAGCATTTACTGATAATTGTGGACTATCTACAGAAACACTCATATGAGCTGAATCAGGATTTAATCTTTGAGCATTAAACTCACTAAATTCGAGAATTAATTTATTTTTATGTGCCATATTTGATATATATATTAAATATTTAATTTATAATATGAGAATTAGAAAATTCAATGAGTCATCTGAAGTTGATGATATTTCAAATGAAAGGGTTGGTGAAATTTTAGAATCTATGAAAAAAATATCCGCATTTATAGATGATAAGAAAGATGAAATACAATCACTAACTAATGAACTTTCTAAGTTTAAAAGTAACTCAAATAAATCAAACGATCAGATTGATGATACTGTTTCGAATTTAGAATCTTTAAAGTCTAAAATGGATGATTTATTAAGTAATATAGATTCTATTAATAGTAATTTGGTTGATTATACAGAAAATGGTAGAAGATATCTTTATTAATTTATGTACAAAATATATTTTTATTCAGAACCTAATTTTCTTTACATAGATTCAGATTCAATTATCGATCTAGACTTAAAAAGAATAGATGATAAAAATGTTTTTGAAATGAAATATAATGATTATTTTTATGACTTTAATCTTAAAAGTTCAAAAAGTAAAAACTGGTTAGTAACTATACAGAGTTTTGATGAAAATGGTAAATTTGTTTTACAATCAAACATTCATGGAGATAACTTAAAAGTAAAAAAGATCAAAAACGGAAACTCTATAAAGTTAGAATACGATCAAATATCAAATAATAAAGTATGGGGATCATTACCTCCTATGTTCGAACAAGGAGAACAAGAATATACCAAGGGTAAATTATCTTATGTTAGAAACTTAAAGTTAGAAAGTATCCTAAAATAAAAAAATTATTTATTGTATTTTAGTTTATAAAGTGTTCTATAGATTAATCCAACAACTTCATCTATAACATTTTGTAAGTGAGTATCTTCTGCTGAAAGATATGTATTTCTTGTTGATTTAATAAACATAACTAACTCTTCAAAATATTCAATAGGAGGTTTTGTTTTAGTATCAATAGTATTAATCATATCAAAACTCTCAACCAATTCATATTGACCTTGATAAGTTTCAATTAATTCATCAATGAATTCTAATATACCCTCATAATAAACACCCAACGCTAAGTGAGCAGCGTGTGAACCCATATCACCTTTAACGGATAGATGGTAGACATGAGCCATTTCTCTTGATTCGAATAATTTAGAAAAGAATTTAGAAGCTTCTGATAAGTTTTGAGTTTCCTCAGTAGGTTGTTCTTCTAATTCAGGTCTAAAAATATTAATTTCTTCTTGTTCGTTAATTCTTTTATTAAATTTGAAAGTTGAAAACTTTTTCATATAGATAGTTTATTTTTATAATTTTCCTTTTAGTGTGTCTAAAATTGTTTCTTTATCATGTCCTGCTTGTCTTAACAAATGATAAAATTCCATTTTTTGACTTTGTGTTGGTTTTTTTTCACCAAATTTATTTTCCCAAGAAGATATGATAGATTCATTAACTTTTCCTAATTTCATTAAGTAAGATTCTGACATAGTAGTTTCTTTATATTCATCTTTAGATATTTCTGAAATATCACTTATTCTAAAATCAGAAAGATAATCAAGTCCACCTAAATCCGAATCGACTAATTGACCAGCTTCACCTTCATTCTCAGCTTGAATTACTAATTCAACTTGACAAGTAGCTTTGTAGAACTTTTTAGATACAAAATTCTCTACAATTTTTGAAAATTTATTCATAATAGTATATATATTATTTTTTACAAATGCTATTTTTTTAAGTGTATATTTTAATATATAAAAAAAATACATCTTTTAAAATGAGATTTCTAAAAAAATATGTTAAGTTTTTGAAGGAAAACACAATCGCTCCTTCTAAGCCTACGATCGCTCCTTCTAAACCTATGCCCCCTGTTAAGCCAGAGAGAAAGGATAGAACAATAAAAGAACCAAAAGTTAAACCAGGTCCAAAAGCCGAAAAAGAACTTTCCGAGGAAGTAGCTTATACTTTCGTTGCTGAGATGTCAAAAGCAGGTGAATCTGTAAAAAAATATTTGAATTAATTATGTTAAAAAAATATACAAAATTCTTAAAAGAAGCTGCTATTGAAGATAATCCAGCAGTACCTGGCGGATATAGATCGGGTATTGAAAGGGAAGAACAACAAAGAATGGGTGTTAGACAAGGTGATAGAGGTCAAGAAATGCAAGTTGGTGGACAATTGATGCAAGATTTAAGAAGGTCTCAACAATTAACACAAGGTAAAGAAGAAGAACTTTCTAAATTAGCAACTGATTTGATTACTTCAATCTATTCTGATTTACTTAAAAGATATGAAATCGAACTTGACATTAAACTCGTTCAACCAAGAGAGGTTAAAAACTTCATGGATGAAGCTGAAGAATCTCAACCAGATATGGAATCATTTAGAGAAATCACTGATGAGGATGTTAAAAATGAAATCCACAAAAGAAAGATTGCTAACTTACTTATCCAAGGAAAGGCTAAAGGTATTAAAGAACTTTTAGATTCTTCAATTGTTCAAGATGGTGTTAGGGAAATCTTTGGAGGAAGAGGTGAGGAAATTATAACCATTTGGAAAAGAATGTCTGACAATGCTGATAAGTTAGATTGGTTAGCTAACCCACAACAAAGAGCGGATATGATGGAAATAAATCCAGAAGGATTTGCTGGTGCTTCTTATGTAGCTTGGAAACCAAAAGAAGGAGGTCAAGAAGAAGAGGAAGAATATAAAGAATATACTGGTGATGAATCAGAAGATGATATGTTTGATATGGAGATGGAAGAATTGAAAACTACTCCTGTTATCAAAGCTGTTGGTGTTGACTTCCCAATGTTATTACATGAAACTGTTAAAGGTATTTATGAGTTATTATCGGCACCTGGTCTTCCTGAAGAAGAATCAGTTGCTCAAACTGTGTTAATGAATACTGGACTTAGAGACGAACCAGAAGACTGGAAATATGGTCCAAGAATCGCGAAAGATTTATCCGCATTTTTAAATGAAAATGAAAGAATCGATGAGATTCCAAATTTAAGAGAAGAATTTTTCAGAACACTTTTAGATAAAGAAACTATGGAAACTAAAGATTTCCTAGAATTAGTTAAAGGCATTTTAACAAAAACACCAGAAGCTAGAGCTAAAGTTGATTCTATGATTGATGATCTAATTAATGATTTAGATTATGATAATCAAATGAAGAAGTATGAAGAGGATATGAAAGAATACGAAAGAAAGATGAAAGAGTGGGAACAATCACAGAAAGGTGGTGGAACCACTGAAACCCCATCTGAAATTGATCAACTTCAAAACAAGCAAAAAGATTTCTCAGATATGTCTCAGGGTGAGATTCAATCAATGATTGATGATGCTATTGATACTGGTGATTTTGAAAAAGTAAGAATGTTATCTCAATATTTAAAATAATAAGTTATCATGATAAATAAAAAATATTTCGATTTCAAAGATAGTCTAAACGAAAATATTCAACAGGCTAAGGTATATTTGAAAAATCTGGCTTTAAAAAAGAAAAAAGAAGCAGCTGGTGAAACAGATCAACCAGTAGGTTTATCTGCTGAGGAAGTAAGAGCAGCTGAGACAAATCCTATGTTTACTAAGATTAAGGATATGTGTAGGGATAATCCTGGATATACTTTTCTTTTTACTAAAATATTTTTTGAGGAGTATATGGAGGATGAGGAAAGATTAGTAGACCTTCAAAATCTTTATAATGAGATTAAAGGAATTGGTAACCTTATCAAAGAACTACCAATGCCACTTGATAGGTATGCTGCTATAAAGCCCACACCTGAGGATGGTAGACCTATTTCTGAAAGGATTCAAGATGATATTGAAAAATTGAAACTTGAAAAATCTTATAAGAAATTCTATAATGAATTATTACCAAACCAAAAGAAATGGGTGGAAGAAGCTACTAAACAACAAAAGGAAAAATTGAGAGGTGTTGGTATTGCTTTTGGTGAAATGGGAGTAGATGATGATGGAAAAGTTAGTTTAGAATTACAAAAATCATTACATAGAGTTTTTTATTCAAAACTAAAAGATTTTGCAAAATTGGATGATTTAATTGATTACGCTATCAATTATATTAAATCTGTAAATAACAATCAGTTTAGCAAATTTATTAAGAAAATTGATGAAGTGAATACTAAATTTGGACCTCAAAATGGATCAAGAGTTATCTATAACAAAGATGGTTATTTAGTAATTGAGGTTTATACATATATTGCAAATAGAGAATTAAATGGACACACATCACATTGTATAGCAAGATCTGGTTCTTATTGGGATAGTTATTTGAAAGATTATAATAAACAATACTATGTTTATAATTTTAATTTGGATCCAACAGACAAAGATTCTGTGATAGGAATGACAATAGAACCAAATGGTAATATAAGTGCAGCTCATAATAAACCAGACAATAATGTAAGTTCTACTTTCAAATCAAAAATGAAAGAATGGGATATTCCATTTAATCTATTTGCTCCTATGTCTAAAGAAGAAGTAGAAATAAAAAAGAGAAGAATTGAGGCTTCTAAAAGGATTATTAATCCTGGTTTAACTACTGAATTGGCTGAAAAATGTTTAGAAGATGGTGCAGATCCAAATGCTAGAAATGGATTACCCTTAAAGAATGCTGTTAAAGAAGATAATAAAGAATTAGTATCTCTCTTATTAAAAAGGGGAGCAATGCCTAATATGTCGTCAGATGGTGTAACAAGTGATACTGCCATTTCACACGCCAAAGATTTAGAAATGGTTAAAATATTAGTATCTGCTGGTGCTTCACTTAGTTCTAATGTATTTAGAAATGTTGCTAATGATTCTCAAGCAGTCAAATATCTTTTAGAAGCTGGAATGGACCCTAATTTTGATAGAGGTTATCCATTCAGAAAGGCTGCTCAAAATGGTGATATTGAGTCGATGGAGTTATTATTAAAATATGCTGATAATATTCCTGGAGAAAAATTATCAATAGCAGAAAAACAATTGATGATGATTACTGAAAGAAGAAATATGGCCTTAAAATGGTCAGCTGAAAAATTGCATGTTGATGCTACTATTTTTATTATAAATAAATTATTTGAATTGGGCGATCCTTCACTAAAAAATACAGAAGCATTTATAACGTCATTACTTGATTACGTACAAAATTCAGATGCATCTGACCCTAAAGGCAAACCAGAATTTATCAATGCTATAAGGAGTTGGATCAATAGTAGGGTTGGGGGTAAAAAAGAATCAAACAGATTCAAAATGTTCAAAGCATTTAGATACTAAACTACTTTAACTTAATATTAACAAAGACCCAATGGTCAGATGGATTCACGTTAAATTGTATTCTATCTGACCATTTAAATTGTAATAGAAATGATCTAAGATTATCCTTTATTGTTTCTATTTGATTTTGGTCAGCACTCTGATTGAAATAACCAAATGAAATAACATTATCTATAACATTTGGTTTCATTTTCTTCTCAAAAGAACCTGGGATAAAGTTTTCCATTTCTTGTTTAATCTTACCCAATAAGTATAACTTACTTAAATCAAGTGTTGCTATTTGTTTTTTAAGACCTCTTACTGATGGTGAAGATAATGTTAGGAAGTATTTAAGAACACCATTGGTTAGTTTAAAACTACCTATTGTAATTGATTGGTCTTCTGTTCTTATTCCATATTCAAACTTACCATCTAATTTTATACCATAGTAAAGATTACAATTATTGAATGTATAATCTATATTATTGATAAACTTATCAAAAAAGTCATATCTACCCATCACTGATTTAACATCTTCAACTGATAAAAGATTTGTTTCAAAATAGAATATAAAATCTTTTAAAGTTTTTTCAGCATTATAAGATATTTCTTTTTGACCAAGTGCTGTTATAACTTTTAAGAAGCATTGAAATACTTTTTTACCAGCTACTACATCATAAGATTCATTTAAGTTAGCACTTGTATAAGCAATCACATCAGCTTCTTTTGGTTCTTCTCTACCAGTCTTTTCATCTTTAATTAATTTAAGGATAAGTTCTTGTGTAGACTTAGGTAAGAGATTTACTACATTTGCAAGTCTAACAGTTGGATCAATATCTTTGGTATATTGAGAGATTATATTGAGAGCGTAATCATTATCTTTTGATATACTCTCAATATATTCTCCAATAGTTCTGAACCCATTAAAAGATTCTTTTATGAATTGATTATATTTTTTAATCATTTTTAAATACTAAAATTCAAGTTTATTTTTTCAAAATGTCTCACTATTAAATCTATACCATTGATTTGTATAAACATATAAATAAGGTATTGATCCACTGAGTCCAAGTATTGTATCTCCGTAATGACCTGTAGCACCTGAATATGTTGGAACTGATTGTGTTGATATTGACAGATAACCTGGCTGGTCGAAAATCCAATTCTCAACTTGTTTATCAATAAAATTTGGCACTTCATCAGTGAGTGTTTCAATTCTATTTTGAAGAATTGGTAAAGCTTCAATTGCATAATTACTATTTAAAAAATCCAATAAAATGGTTCTACCACTTTTTACACTTATGGTTATAACATTTCCTCTTACTTGAGTATTAAGTACCGAAAATGGATTTATTGTATAAACTAATTCTCCAGTATCATTAAAAATTAATAAATTTTTATCTCCTGTATTTAATGGTTTTAGAAATGTATTATAATTATATGCCATTTTATTAAATTATTTATTTAAGCTGTAATTGTTAAATTTAATATAACCCCAGTTAGATTATTACCAGCAATATCTGTTAGATCAAAAGTAAGTGAATATGTACCCTCACCACCAACTTCATTAACAGTTGTACCTGATGTACCAGTCAAAATAATTGATTGGGTGGATATAGTAATTAACCCATCTCTATTATCATCAACATAGTCGACTAAGATATCAATCAAAGTTGATTTAGCTATCTGTGAGTTAGTTCCATAAGACCCAAGAGATATTGTGGTAGAGAATGTATTACCATATGTAGTTCCATAAGGAACACTAACAGTAGCACCATTGAAATCAATGTAAGCAGTTGAAGAAGAAGCTCCAACAGTACTTAAAAAATAAACAACTGGTGGTTCTTCATCTGCTAATGGATTTAAGTTATTAATGTTTATGTTAGGATTTTCTAAAACATAGTTCAATAATGAGTTAGCTTGTTTAGCATCACCAACAGTTTTGAAATATAAGAATATTTTTCCTAAAGCAGAATCATCTATTGTTAATATCTGCCCACTTATTTCTATTGTTTCTATATTATTCAATAGAATATAGATAAGTGGTTTGGAATTAGAATCAACAATTACAATAGACTCACCAGTAACATAAGTTTCAATACTAGCGAGTTCAAGATTAACAAAAGAAGTAC
>Ga0181358_1000689_pt1 | contig 15154 bp, 16 predicted proteins | sample Fa13VDMM110SD_FD_130096 | JGI IMG/M metagenome (GOLD analysis project Ga0181358, IMG submission 130096) | Freshwater viral communities from Lake Michigan, USA - Fa13.VD.MM110.S.D | ecosystem: Environmental > Aquatic > Freshwater > Lake | place: USA: Michigan | collected 2013-09-24
TAGTATTAACCTTTGCGGAAACAGAGGCCAAACCATTTTTAACTGCGGTCAGGTCTGCTTGCGCGTAAGTAGCGCCGGCAGTGATTGCAGCAATGGTGTTGGTGGCCGTACCGCCTGTTGAGTCAGTGATCGCCGTCAGGCTCGTTGTGGCTGAAGAACCGGTCAAAGTGGATGTCCACTCTGGGCCGTTATTCAACACACCACGAATCTGAGCCGCAAGCACATTGTCTTGCGTAGCCGTTTGGAGGGGGAAGCTCATTTTTAGAGTTCTCCTTTCTTCAATTAGCTAACGTAGTCAAGGCTGATCGGCGAGCGTTTGTGCATGACGGCATAGCCGTACTGCGGGAACACGGGCCGAGCGCCGCTGGCACATACGCCGCGGAAGTAGCCTACATTGCCGTCAGGGTTAGCCTGACGATCCAAGATGTTAACCCATTTGAACTCACCACGGTAGTTCTGGGGGTTGAATGCCATCTTGTTGGCAGTGTTGACCGGGCTGGGAACAACAGAACGCATTACATCTTGATGGAAGATGTAGCTGATTTCATATTCTGCCGTCTCATAGGCTGCATTGATATCATACGAGGTACCCTTGGTGGTCGTGTTCTTCTTAAACGGATACGTGCGAATGAGTTTGTCATTCGTGGTATCATACACGCGGAACCGAGGAGGATACGCATCGATTGAATGATAGAAACCACCGTAGCTACGCTCAATCCCGAGAGGGGTGAGGAGCTCATTAGGCTTCGCATAACGGAAATCCTGACGGATATCCGCGTTCAATCGGATGAGGCTCTCGCTGGTTTCCGCACCGCAGATCAACATGAACACCGGGGCTCCGTTTTCACGGCCCATAGCGTTGGTGCCTGCGCCGTCGCGGACCAATTTCATGTAGAGGCGTTTGAGGATTCCTTGAGTCAACTGGCTGGCGGGCAAGTTTGCCGCAGTGATGGCGCCAGAAGCGGCAGTGCCGACTCCGGTAGTAACCGCATCATAAACTACCTTCGCATCAGCCGAGCTGGACGAGCTGGAGGCAACGATAGAAGAGGTGCTGGGGTAAACCAGGTTTCCTTCGTTGGCAACTTGAGCTGTGAATAGATTGCGATAGCGATCCTGCCAGATCAAGGATGTGCTCTCAGTGAGAACGTCCATGATGTTGGACAACTGTTCCTTACGTTTCACTGCAAAGCGCAAGTCTTCGAGTGCAATGTCAGGAGAGTCGATCGACGCCCATTCCAGGCTGTACTGACGGAGCTTCTGACCGAAGGTCACGCCATTAAGAGCCTGGGGAAGAACGTTACCCGCAATGGAGGTGGAGGCCACAGGGGGTGTCGATCCGCCAGAAATCGTCTGGGTATAGGCATTGAAACCGGTATAGGTTTGGTCAACAGGGTTAGAACCCAGTTTACGCCAGCCGCTACCAGCATCAGCCGTAATTTCATTTTCCGCATAACCATTGGTGTTACCGGCGCCCGCAAGGGTGAGAGAAGGATAGAACCGCTCGAAAGTAACCGAGCTGATTACATCGCCCATCTCCTCGGGGAATTGTTCCTGCTTGGTCAATTTGAGCCAAGCAGAGGTATCGATCGTCCGGCGATAGATCTCCGGTCCGATACGACCCGCTTCTTTAACGAGCAACTGCTCGATATTATAAGTTGTAGACATATTAGTAATTTTCCTTTCAACCTTCCCCCGCTCGCGCAAAGGGTCGGTTATGATTTATAATAAATGTGCCAACCTCTATCGAGGTTATCCACTTTTATTACTTTTCAAAACTTTTCCCTGGCGGCATCCCAGAGCTTTTAATGCCCGAATTCTGCTAGACCGTCTCAATCTTTATAGGTCTTGTTCAAGTAGGATCTCAATCTTTATACCTGCCTCGAACAATTTAAATGTATCAACCGGTTGGAACATGTCAATACTATTTTAAACTATTTTCGCATTCCTCGCTCTAAGGCATCCAAAAATCCCAAATCGGTTGGAACTTCGGGGCCTCCGCCTTTTTCTCCGCCGGAAGATGGCAGGGTGGAGCGTAGCTCTTTAGTCAGGCTCTCTAGCTCTGATATGCGAGTTTGCGTCTTGGCTACGTAGTCTTGGAATACGTTCATCACGACCGGCATGGCCGCGGCATTGAAGGTAAGTCTGGCTTTGGCTTTAGGGTCAAGTTCTGTATTTTCAATTTGGAGGGCCTGCTGTTGAATACCGCTTAAAGCGTTATTCCAGGCTTCGTTGCCGTCAATGGGGCGTAGGAGAGCGTTTTCTTTTTGAAGATTTTCCCACTCTGTTTTATATGCGGTCTCAACCTCCAACTGACTTTGTTTATAGAACTGCTCCCTCTGCTGTTTCTCTTCTGTCTCCAACATTTGAAGCACTGTCTGGACGTCTTTAGTTAAGACATCCCTTCTAGCGAAAACCTTCTGGAGGTCTTCCGCCTTAGCCCGAATGGCCAAAGCGTCAACTGGGTCAAAAGAGGCAGTGGCTTCTTTTAGCAGGGCTCTGCGGGTGGCCGCGTTAGGCTCAACCATTGCCGCATAAATACCCCTGGGGTCTGCTTTATAAAGCTCCGCAAGTTCTGATACCTCCTGTTGAATACCTCTCAAAGGTTCGGTAACGGCTTGTTTATACTCTTTTGTAGATTCTAAACGAGACAACTTAAGTTCGCTTTCGTACTCGTCTCTCTCAGTCTTTAAGGCGTTTAACTGATTTTGTAAATCAATCTGTTCGATGGAATTAACGGGGGCTTCTGAAGTTTTTGTTTCTAATTCTTTAACTTTAGCCCTAGAGTCTCTTAAATCTTTAGTCAAACGAGCCCAAGCAGTTTGAGCTTCGGGTTTAAGATTCTCCGGGGGTTTTACATCAATCTCATCGGTAGTGGCGGGGGTAGTTTTTGTGTCTTCCTGACCCGTCATTCGTTTGGTCAATACGTCTAAAGGATTAGTTAATGCCGAAGCGTCAGTTTTTGCGGGCTCAACGATTTTGGTTGTTTCGCTGGGGGCTGTAACTGCTGTCGCGGTCGGCGCAACTTCGGGCGTCGGGGTTTTGTCCAAAGCCTCAAATCCAACGTTAAAAGCGTCAGCAAAGCTTAAATTATCTGCTCCCGCGGATCCTGCGACTGCTGGTTCTGGGGTGGCTGTAGTTGTTTCACTCATGTTTTGGGTTCCTTATTTTAGTTTGTTTCTGTTTCTTCTTCTGCTGTCTTCTCCCACGGAGCGGGGAGATTAGTTGGTTCTGACTCTTCTTCTGATAAAGCTCCTAAAATTCGAACAGCTTCGTAATAACCTTCTCGGCGAGAATTTAGAGTGGCATTCCAATCTACAAAATCCACTCCAGCTGGTGGGAGGGTTGGTACGGGGGTTCCTAAATTTGTTAATACTTGCCTTAACGCTTGGCCAGCTTCGGATTTATAAAAGCCTTTCCAGGCCAACTTAAAATCTTGTCTTTTATTCCAATCGTTTAATGTCATGCTTTTAAGCAACGGTGGTATTCATCGCGGTTCGTAGGTTAGCCGCGGCTTGCGCATCTTGTAAAGCTAATTTTTGTTTTAATTCTGCTTCTTTAAATCTGGTGTCCATCGCTGCTCTTTCTTGTTTCAATTGCATGTCGAGTTGATGCTCTTGCATTTTCATTTGCATCTGAGGGGAGATTCCCTGTACCTGACCTTGTTCTAAAGCCATTTGTTGTTCTTGTTCGGCTGTTTTTCGAATGTCCTCTTCAACATCTCGTTGTAGATTTGTCACGGCCTCGCGCATCAAATTCATGGCTAATTTTACTTGGCCTAACTCTTGTTGTTTAGTTTGGTCTTGCGCTACTTTAATAAAATGTTCGTTAACGTGTTGGAACATCATCGTTAAAAACGCAAGTGTCGCCTGTTTATTTTCTATTTGGTTATTTTGAACGGCCTCTATAATCGGCTGAGATTCCCGCAAGTGAACGGCTAAATGAATTGTGTGATTTTCACTTGGCAGAACTGTTACCGATCTTCCGGCCTGCATGGCCCCGTTTTCAAGCTCGGCTATTTTAGCATCTGCGGGAATACGATTTTTTACTGTGGGGTTCGGGAGATAGCGGTCAACCTGGTCGTAACCGACCCTAGCGGCAATCCTGTCTCGAATGGCGTTCACTTGACCAAGTTCATCGAATCTGGGGAGCATCCCCATAAACTCATTAAAGGTCGCTAATCTCGCAGCGGGAGAACCTAAGCCGACAGCTTTTACTGCATCCACGCTATAAACACCCTTAACAGCAGCCCAAGGAACTCCGCGCTCTTCAATTCGTTTTTTAAATTGAATGGCTTCCGCCGATCCAACTTCTCCGGGGATCCAGGTATCGCGTTGAAGTCTTCGGAATTGCTCCCGCAATAACCTTCCCCAGGGCACATAAAATAGATTCATTGCATTGGTGGTTAAGATTGCTTCGTTCGCAAGCTGTGCCTCAACCTCTGTTGCGGTGCGGGGGTTGCCGCGGGGTGCGTTTAGTTGAGTTTGATAAGATCCGGTATTGCTCTGGCGAACCATAGCCATCTCATTTACAATGGGTTGAACGTTCTGAGCGAGATTTGGAAATTGGGTTTGAACGACATTGAGGCCCGGAGGTAAAAACGAAAGGGGCCCGGAGTAGGCCATCGTCATTCTAGAGACATCTTCGGCGCTTTGTGGCTGTAGTAACACAGAAGTTTGAAGCATGGCTCCATCTGCCATTGCGCAACGCAAACGATTTGTCATCTGAATGTGAGGAAAAATCTTGTACCCTAAGCCCCGAATAGAATGATACATTCCATTCCCAACGCCATATGTAAAGATGTGAAAGGCTTCTGCCGCGCTTTTAAAACGGTTTAACTTCTTAAATAAAAAGTCGCCTTTTCCATCTCGGCGTCCGATGGCGTGCGAATAACTTCCGTCAAACTCGCGAACGTAGTAATGAACTACGTGAACCTCCCGACTGCGAACATGGGCGAAATAAAGATCATTGTCTTTAATCTGCCTCTGTAACTCTTCCCAATTAAAACCGTCCTGGGGGAAAGTTGTAGTAGCGTCTCGGATTGCATTGCGCACTTCGTCTACGTTCCACCCGGCTTGTGCTGCAATTTTTGGATTTTCAATATATCTGTAAAGTTCGTGGGTCAAATAAATCCTGCGGACACAAGCGATCTCTACTTTGTCCTCAGTCGCAGAGGTTCCTCTTGGGATAAAGAAATCTCCAATTGGGCAGACGTTCCAATGCCAGTTCCGCTCGTCCTCAAAAAAAGCAATTCCCAAACCCTGGGAGACGAAATAGTAAGAAAGAAGTTGTTGTTTAAAATAAAAGCTCGGCCAGTCCTTTGTGATTAAACGGTGAAACTCTTCAGCAATAATCGAACCGTATTCTTCGCGTTGGCTCTCATCCCCAAAACGAGTTTTTACAGTTACCAATCTATCTACAGATGTCACTAAATCATTGTAAGAGGTGAGGGCTTTTTCTAGGTCGGCGCCGGCCTCACCAAAGTTTAAATTCGCTCGGTACCCCTGGCCTAAACGGCGAAGAGTAACTGGGTCATAGGGAGCCGCGCCGTCAAACATGTCCATGATCCGGGTGCGGTCGCGGGACGACGCCTCGTCTGCTAGATAAAGATTTTGATAAAGGCTATGCAGCCCGTTGTGATCGCTGATTCGGGTTTTGGGGGCTTTTCCGCTTTCGCTTATCGTCAACAAGTCAGAATCAGGTACCGAGTATGTGTTGTATTTGGGTTCCACAAGTTCGCCTAGTATGGGCGAGTCGCCTATCCCTGTCAATCAACTTTTAGCCACCGAGAAAAGCTGAATCGGGGATTACTTGATCTAGTTTTCTTACTTGATCCGCCCAACTGGATCGTAGTTTGCCACCAACCAAAGACCCGGCGTGGATACCCAATTTCTGCCTCGCTAAATCCAAGCCTAGAAAAAAAGCATCTGCTAAATCGGGGGAGCGCCCCAGTCGGAGTTTATAATCTCTCTTTGGCTCTACTGTGACCTTTCCGCCCCCAGTAGTATTATATTTGCGGCCAGTCATTTCTTTAGCTAAATCCGGAACTACCCCCTTAAGTTGCCCAGCCCTCATATACTCGACCCCGGAAAACCACAACTCGGTTACCCGGTTGGTATATTTATCTGAGCCTTTAATCGGGTTTGTGATGCTCACCGGTAGGCTAGATGCTCTCTCACCGAATTTGATTCGAAGAATTCGGGGGGACCAAAGCTCCGCCAAGATGTCGCAAAAGGGGTCGCCCGCTCCTGTTGCGTCTATAGCCAGTCTTTCGGGCGGTATGCCAGACTCTTGGCAAACGCGCATGACTTCTCTGGCTATTTGAAAGTTTCGGGGCTCAGGCTTGGTTACATCCTCCCGTAAATAATGAAACTTATGGAGGGCAACAGCCGGGCCCGCTTCTTCACTTTGACCATATTTAAGCACGGCCAAGACTGATCTATCTCCTCCGTTTGTGAAGGCAGGGTCAAAACCGGCTAAGAACAGCGGAGAGGTTGACCACCGGGGCTCTTTAGTAACATCGTATTTTCTAAAGTCGGCTTCAGAATAGATCCCCTCCTCTGCGCCAACAGGGGCGGGGAAGCTTCTGATAAAACGCCAAAAAGACAAAGAGTTCTCTCCTTCATTCTCAATGGCGTATTTTACTTGTTTGGACGTAAGCAAGAAGGGCCATTTGTCGTTGTGCTCAATATTAGGTGTTTTGAGTCCGTCCAGATGAATACATTTGCCACTTTTTGTTTCCCATTCGTCTGCCTCTACGGTTACTGAATTCCATCCTTCTTTGGGAGTAGAGAAAACACCGAAGGGATCGTATTGCGAATTAAAGTTTCCAAGGGCAACGCATTGAAACTGTGGGTTTGCATTTAGGTTGTTAATGGCTTCGAACACGGAATTTGTTACGTCAGTTGCCTCGTCAATAATAAGAAAGACTCTTTTATTTTTTAGCCCGATTAATTTAGCCGTGGCCTCTTTTTCTTTATCTGGGCTTGAGGGAACCAGAGTAATTGAAGAGCGGTCGGAAGCTTCCCCAGACTCCGAAACATCCAGTACAATTTTTCCCATAGAGTCTACTAGCTTTCCGGGCAAGCCAGGAACTTGCATGTAGCGTTCTCTAATCGAGCCCCACAACCGTTTGCGCGCTTCTCGCACGCTAGTTGTGGTGACTAAAACCAATGTCTCGTGCGGGGCACACAGCCAGTTGACGAGCCCCCACATGGCCATGGTGGAAGTCTTGGCGGAGGATTTTGGCCCAGATATTGCTAAATAGTTTTCTTCGCAAGCGCGCTCAATCATCCAATCGGCCCAAGGGTGCCAATAAAAACCGTTTTTGTTTTTTGTTTTGTGGTATGGCCAAAGCAAATTCACTACGTTTTTAAAGTGCTGGGCTTTACCAAGACCTCCGTCTTCGGGTTTCAACCCCGCTTTAAAAGCCAGTAATTCGATGTCGAGATCTCCTGCCCCATCGGGCCAGGACTTTCCATATTTTTCTATAGGCAAGAAGGTAATCTGCATATTTACTTGACAGTTGTCAATTTAAGTTCACTCTACCCGCACGATGAACACACCCTTAAATAATGAACAGTTGTACAAAAGGCAAAGTTGGAGAGCGTGAGTGGCGCGACGTCCTCAAAGCGGAGGGTTACGAAGCGAGGCGTGGCAGGCAATTTTCCGGCAGTCCGGAGTCGCCGGACGTTGTCTCCAACCTCCCATTTCACTTTGAAGTCAAACGGGTTGAAGCCCTCAACATTAATAAAGCTATGGAGCAGGCAAAACGAGATTGTGGCAAGAGTGTGCCAGTGGTGGCCCATAGAAAAAACAAGTGCGAGTGGCTTGTTACAATGGCTGCAAAAGATTGGCTTGAATTAGTGCGTGAGAAACATGCCGATACTTGTGCAGTTGCGCCCGTGGCAGGAGAAGTCAAAAAGTACTATACTTCAGGCAATTCGGAACCACTCGATCGCGCTGGATTGCTCTGATACTGGGACTGGTAAAACGGTAACCGCTTGCGCGGTTGCAAAAGAATTGGGTTTTGAATTTGTTATTATAGCGCCAAAAATTGTTCTTCCCGCCTGGAAGACTTGGTGTAGTGCTTTTGGGCTAGCCCCTAAATTCATACTTAACTACGAAAAGCTTCGGACCGGTAACACTGAATTCATAAAGAAACTTGGAAACAAACAGTGGGACTGGAAATACAAGGGGAAAAACTTTCTGTACATATTTGACGAGGTTCATCGTTGTAAGAGTTACAAATCGCAAAATGGGGCAATGCTTGAGGCCGCGGCCGGATCAAACGTACTAATGCTTTCTGCCACTGCGGCTGGAAGTCCCTTAGATATGCGTTTTACGGGTCGGCTTCTGGGGCTTCACAATGGGGTGGACTATTTTAGGTGGCTCCACAAAAACGGGGTAGTAAAAGCTCCGTGGGGTGGTATGACATTCCGCGGTGGGAAACGCGTGTTAACCGACATTCACTCAAAAATATTTCCAGCTAGGGGTGTTAGGGTACGTATTAGCGAACTGGGGGATGCCTTCCCAAGCAACCAGGTTAATGCTGAAGTGCTAGACATTTCGCCAAAGATAGGCGAATTGTACCAAAAAGTTGAAGAAGAAATTTTAGAGTTAAAAAATAAGGCCCGCACAGATGTTGACCCAGAAAATCCTTTAACCAAGCGATTGCGTATGAGGCAAGAAATCGAACTACTCCGCGCTCCGGTCATATCGGAAATGGCGGAAGAACTAATAGAAGAAGGCAAGAGTGTTGTGTGCTTTGTAAATTTCAAGCAAACATTGGGGGCGATTGGTGAGAGAATGAAGAAATACAAACCGGTTTATATTCTAGGGGATCAGACGGCTGAAGAGAGGGAGGCGGCGATTAGCTCATTCCAGGCGAACAAGTCTTACTTAATAATCTGCCAAATTGCCGCTGGTGGTGTTGGCGTTAGCCTGCACGATTTACACGGTAGGCCAAGAGTTTCTTTAATCAGCCCTACATATTCTGCCGTCGATCTTAAACAGGCCCTCGGTCGTATCCATCGCACGGGAGCTAAAACTCCCGCGCTACAGTATATTCTATTTGCTGCCAACTCCGTTGAGGAGGAGGTAAGTAAATCGGTGAAATCAAAACTTCGTAATATTGATTTGCTAAATGACGGGGACTTGCTCACTCATAATTAGCCCTTGACGATTTTGTTTTTGAGGTCACAATCCACGGCACGCTGATGGATACACAACACGCAAGATACAGCCCGAGCACTCTAAAAAGCCGGGAATTATGTCCGGGATATGAACCTAAACGGGATGGGGAAGTTCACATAGTTACACAGCGTGGAACTGCTATGCATTACGCCTGTGAAATGTCTGACTTTTCAAAACTAAACGCCGACGAAACTAAATTGGTTATGAAGTGCTTGGATTACATTGAGCGTTTACGAGCGGAGTTATCCACCGATGCTTGATGTAAAAGAAATCAAACTAGAGGTTTTTGATCAATGGGGTTTTGTGGACCGATTGATGATTCGCGGGGACAAAGCTCATCTTATTGATTATAAATTTGGGTTTAACCCCGTTGACGATGCCGAGCATAACGTTCAAATGTGGGCTTATACCCTGGGGGTTTTTGATAAACACGATTATATTAAAGAAGTTACTGTTCATATTCTTCAACCGCGTCTAGATCTTATCTTCACTCATGCGTTTACCCGGGAGGCGGACTATGAGCGAATTCACAAACGAATAAAAGGAATCATCGACAAATGCAAAAATCATACAGAGGCCGATTATACGCCTGGAGATCAGTGCGTTTACTGTCACAAACTAGCAGACTGCCCAGCAGTTCACGGAGCCACTATGGAAATTGTTAAAGCTTACGATATGGCGCACGACGCTCAACTTCCAGAATTATTTCAGCCAAGCCAATTATCAACTCCAGAGCGTCGGTCTCAAGCCCAACGAATTGCAATGGTAATGGAGGCTTGGTGCTCTAGCGTGCGGAAGCACAATTTAGAATTTGCCAAAGAAGGCGGTGAAATCCCCGGCTACGGATTAAAAGAAATCCAGGGGCGCAGGGAAATTAAAGACTCGCAAAAAGCTTGGAATTTGGTAAAAGAAAAACTTACTCCCGAGGAGTTTAGCTCCGCGTGTGAGATTAAGTTTACAGATTTGGCCGATCTAGTTGCGGCCAAGGCGCCTCGCGGTCAAAAGACCGTGGCGAAAGAACAACTGGAAGACGACCTCATTGTTGCCGAAGCAATGACGCGCGGTGAGCCGTCTTATCAACTAAGAAAAAATAAAGAGATAAAACAAATAAAATGAAAACATCATTCAGTAAAAAAGACAAGGAAGTGGTAGAGGCTAATGAAGATAAAGCATTGGCTGTGGCAGAGATTAGCAAGTCTCCCACAATCACCAACCGCAACGCTGGAGTAGACGGAGAGTTTAAGGCTTCCGATTTTCTTATCCCAAGGATTAACCTTGTGGGGAAAACGGGAAATCTAAGCAACAACTTTCAGCCGGGTTCCTTTGTGTTCAACAAGGAACTTGTGGTTGGTAGTAAGGATGCCGCCATGGAGGCAATCATTACTCACATCCAAAAGAAATACATCCAGGAAATCCCTTACGGGACAGATGTAATCCCAAAGATTTTTGCCTCACAAGCCGAGGTTGAGTCTGCGGGTGGATCTTTGGATATTTCGGAATCCGACGATGTCGACCGATATATTCCATTCCTTGTGTTGACTCTTTTGGTTTCAGAGCCAAAGGATAAAAATCCGGTCTTCTCTTTGGAGGGTCCGGATAAAAGAAACTATGCCCTGGCACAGTATAATCTTACAAAAAGTGCGTACCGCGGGGCGGGTCGCCAACTCCTTACTGACAGTCAAACTGTTCTTCGGGGCGGATTGACTAAAGGTAGGTACCAGGTGAATAGCAAGCTGAACACCAATACCATGGGGAGTTGGTTTACGCCCACATTTAAGTTAGCTGGAACAAACAACGACGAATTCCAGGCTTGGGCTTCTAGCTTAATCTAAAAAGATGAAAAAGGGGAGACGTTCCGGTATGGTGCGGCGCGAGAAGCGCCGACAGGCCAGGTGTGTCCTGCCGCGTGAAACACCGGACGTCCTCCGCCGATCAATTCAATTTCTATCTGAATGGATGGGCTGTAAGTGTCTAAACACAACGCAAGTAAAGGGTATATGGATTCAGACAAAATAGACGGAGAGTTGGCTCCGGCAATCTCTTCGGTTGTTGCCGAAGCAGAAGAAATTATCCGTAGAATTATGGGGCAGGGATCTGACAAGAGTGCATCTGGGCAGTGGTTTCACACTGACAGTCGAAGATATAATGCAGATCGTCTTATCTCTCACGTAACGCAGGCTATGATGCAACTAGATGGGAATAGGCTTAACCCCGATTCAAGTGGAGAGGACGCTATTGCTCACTTAGAGCGCGCCTTAGTTCGAGCGGTATTTCTTGTATACAAATGTAAAAGGGGGAAAACGTTATGATTGATTGGTTGCTTCTTAAGTTATTCGTTTGGATTAGTAAGAGATGGTTTGAGGCTATTATATTTGGTTCTGACCCTGAAGAAGAAAGAACCACATCAATATTTTTTTTTACGCATAAAGAACATGCGGCTCAGGCAATAAAAGTAATTGAAAAAATGAAAGCGGCCTCGAATGATATTTAATTGGGTTTGGGGAAAAACTGGTTTTGCTCGTCCACAGCAAACAGAAACCAAAAGTACTGCACAAATAAAGAAGAAAGGCAGGGTGTCAAGTGAAAAACCTAAAAGAAAAAGAAAGAGATAGACGAGAAAAAGAGGTGGTGGCAGAATTGGATTACCTTTTAAAGGAAGGATTTTTATGTCTAAAGAACACAAAGGAACCGACCATTGTTTTAAGCCCGGGGGTGAGCATATGAGTCTTAACGAGCTTATCGACGCAGATACTATGCGTAAAAACCCTGAATATATGCAAAGAGAAATTCATCGTGTCCATCAGTTTTACAAACGTGTAACAGATCTGGCAGAAACCAACCATAAAACAGCCTCGACTCTCGTGGAAGAGAACGGGCGGTTAGAAACAGAGAACGAAGGATTGAGGGAGTTCTGCCAGGAGCTCCTCACATCCTTGGCCGATCTTGAAGGAGAATGCTCAAGCGTTCGCCATAGGGTTAGGGCCGCCGTCCTCGAATTAATCCCACACCAGAAAGAACAAATAAATGATTGAACTATCTATACAAATTAAAAACGAAGTCGGAACTGATAAAATTAGTATTGAGATTTCGCCTTGGGACAAGGAGGCCAACCCTATTGAGAAAGACGTATTGAGTGGTTTATTTCCGCATATTACGAATTTACTAAACGGTCTACTCGGCGGAGAGGGATTCCGCAAAAACGAGGGATTGGCTACCCCCGCTCTTGATCTTGAGTCCAGCATTGTCAATCAAAACGGAGTGCCCACTTCAATCCCGATGAATGAGGAATACCTTCGCAAGAAGGGGCTAATCGAGCCTGACGGCGGGGTTGAACCAGTTAGCAAAGATTCAGTCATTATTGCGGAGTAATGGCTCCGGCCAGTTCTAAGCTGGCTGACGAACTTACTGTCGTTCCTTATCCCTTTGTGGGTAAGGAGCGGCAGGAGATCGAGGCCGAATTTGCAACTCTTCTACGCCATGGGATTCCGCCCAATGAGGTAGCAGAAATTGTACTTTATGCCTTAGAAATATTATTACACAAAAGAAAAATAACTAAAAATCAGAACACTTACGACAGAATCACTTTCGAAATTTCCGATATGCTCGGACGACTGTTGGTTTTTGAGGAAATGTTCCCCTTAAAAAAACAAAAATGAAAACATACGCAATTGATTTTGAAACCTACTACGACAAAGATATATCTATAACCGCCAAAGGACAATGGCACTATCTCCGAGACCCGGCCTCAGATATCTATATGGTATCTATTCAAGGAGCAGACTTAGATTACGTTGGCCCCACGAAAACGGCGCCTTGGGACAGAATCGAGGGTGGTCAATGGGTGGCCCATAATTATAGTTTTGATGGGGCTGTTATTGAGAGACTGCGCGAGCTGGGCCAGGTTAAGGTTAAGCCCGCAAGTTGGGATTGCACCGCCAACTTATCTGTTGCGGTTGGGGCCCCAAGAAACTTGGCGGGGGCCTCTCGGGAGCTTTTAGGTAAACAGATAGACAAGAATCCTCGGGACAAGATGCATTCCAAGAGGTGGGAAGATGTTCAGAACACCGAATTTGGTAAAGAGGTGTTAGAGTACGCCAGGGAAGATTCGAAAGCATGTTTGGAAATTTATAATCAATACAACGCGTACATGCTTCCGGTTGAAAAAGAATTGTCTAGGCACACAATTGAGATGGGCTGGAAGGGGATTCAGGTAGACGCTAAGGCAGTTAAAGACGCTATAAAGACTCTACAGAGAGTGACATGGGAGTCAGAGCAGAAGCTTCCATGGATTGAGGAAACAGAAGGTGTGGTCCTGTCTACAAAAGCATTTAGGAGGGAATGCGCTAAAGCGGCAATTCCTTGGCCAACCTCATTGGCTGAAAGTTCGGAAGAATGCGCTGAGTGGGAGAAGACCTATGGTGACCAAGTTCCGTTTGTAGGGATCATGCGAGACTGGCGGAAAGCCAATTCCTTGCTGGCCAAATTAAAAGTAATGGAAAGTAGGATCCGCCCAGACGGGACGATGGCTTACGGCATGAAGTATATGGGTGCCCATACCGGTCGTTGGTCGGGGGATTCTAAATTCAATGTGCAGAATCTCCCTAGAAATGAAATGTTCGGGGTTGATTTGCGTGGTTGTATTATTCCTCGCGAAGGTAAGAAATTTATCATTTGTGATTTAGCACAGATTGAGCCAAGGGTTTTGGCTTGGCTGTCGGGGAATGAAGGTTTGTTGGACGCCATTCGTAGCGGGTATGGTATCTACGAGGCTGCCGCAAAAAACATGGGTTTATGGGATGGCCCAAAAGGGACATTAAAGAAGATTGACGGGCCATTGTATCAACTTGTAAAAGCTATGGTGTTGGGCTTGGGGTACGGCGCGGGATCTAAAAAGTTTGCATTAATCGCCAAGATGCAATACGGGTTAGATATTACGGAAACAAAATCAAATCAAATTGTAAATGATTTTAGGTTAAGAAATGAACCTATCTTGAGTTTGTGGAGAAAGCTCGAGAAGGATTTTCAAAGGGCCAAAGCTGACAAGCAATTCGAGGTGGGTCTGCCCAGCGGAAGGGTTTTAACGTACCGTAACATTATGTCGCAGTGGCCTGAAAAACAACGCTACGATAAAAGTGGAAAGGCAAGAAAGCCGTCCTGGACAGCGTGTGTGGAGAGAGGGGGTTCTCAAATTCCTTTCTACGGTGGTAAATTATGCGAGAATCTTGTTCAGGCTGTAGCGCGTGACGTTATGGGGCACGCTGTTCTTAGGCTAGAAAAAGCAGGGTTCCCGGTGGTCATGCATATCCACGACGAGGCCGTTTGCGAAGTTGACAACTCCGTTCCAGCTGGTGAGATTGAACGCCTCATGAGTGTTTGCCCCGACTGGCTTGAGGGTTGTCCAATAGGTGCAGAAGCGACAGATGCGATGAGGTACAAAAAATGAATCTCTTTCGTATACCTAATTTATCATCGTCTATTGCTAACCCTTGCACACCTTGGGATGGCAATGTCAATCAGCCGCCAAGTCTTGAGCCAGAAGTTGCAAAACATTGGGCCGTTCAGAATTCTACTGATGGAATGTTTGTTAGCGGATTCGAGGGTCGCGCCGCAGCGATGCGTGTCACCAGAGATAACCCACCAGCAAAGATGCATGCGTTTATTGCAGATTATGATTGTGAACTTACATCTGAAGAGTTTATTTCTGGGGTTGGATCTAAAGCCAAAGCTGGGTTAAAACCTATGTACGCTCACCGCACTCCGAGTGGGGGTGCGCGGGTCATTTGGATGTTTGAGACTCCAATGCAGATTCCGGTAGGTCTGCTTCCAGCGTTCTTAAAGCGAGTTGCTAAAGAGCTAGGAGCAAAGCGTTTGTTTGCTGGGCTTGATGACAATCATGTTAAGCCCGAGCAGTACTACGCTTGGTACTTGCCGATGACCAAAGTAGGAGATGTCCCTTTAAGGA
>Ga0181358_1000691_pt1 | contig 15130 bp, 27 predicted proteins | sample Fa13VDMM110SD_FD_130096 | JGI IMG/M metagenome (GOLD analysis project Ga0181358, IMG submission 130096) | Freshwater viral communities from Lake Michigan, USA - Fa13.VD.MM110.S.D | ecosystem: Environmental > Aquatic > Freshwater > Lake | place: USA: Michigan | collected 2013-09-24
CGTTGTGGTGGCGTGTGCCCTGGGTCTCCTGCTCGTCCGCAGTCTGCCGCTCCCAGATGGCCACCATGGCTCGTTCCACGGCACCGTCATGGGTGTTGATCATCTCCTCGATCTCGGTCCGGGTCCAGGTCTTGGGTTCCATGATCTTCTCTCCTTGTGAGGTTAGTATACCATATCAGGCGATGGTTGCACGGGCTTCAACAACCGCCTCGATCACCGCCCAGGGGATGGTGAAAGATTCGGGGCCGTCGTCGTGGGTGCGTGTATCGGCTCCTCTGACCCAAAGGCCGTCGGTATCGACCATCACCTCGTGATCCGCGCAGGGCGAGGTCACCCCGATCCATTCGACCCCGATTCGGACCGTCCATCCCTCGTGAGTAAAGATCCGGCTACCGTCTCCGTTGACCGTGAAGTGCGTCATTGTTTCCTTCCGTAGAAATATCATACAATTGTTTATTGCACAATTACACAATGATTCATTCGCAAGAGATTAACAGACCAGGCGTCAGCTAAACTCACCTAAGATGTAATCCCAGGTGCCCTCACCGTGGGCCACACATCCGTATCCGAGATCAATGCGGTGTCTGACAAGATTGTCAGGCCCAGGTTCTGCGTGGTTGAGAGCCATTGCTTCAATGTCCCAATTGTTGGAGTTAGGACTACCTCGGGCTGTGATGACGCCCATCATCCTGTCGAACGGTACTATCTCGCGGTACTCGTCGATGATGATCCGGTCAGGCTCGATGAACATCCGGATCCAGTCCTCGAGAGTGTTGATCCCGAGCTCAGGGACGATGTGGAGGCTGAAGCACCATCCCATCGAGCTCTTCCCGATGTGGATGCAGTCCTCATTGAAGTGGCGGTCCCAGAAGAGATCAGCACTTTCGTATTTGAAGCTCCTACGGACACTGTAGTAGTTCGTTCCCACGATCCCTCCTTACGATAAAGTCATACCACATCACCCGTCTGCTTGCACAGGACTCGAACAGTGCTCTAGAGTTTTGAAGCTGCCTAGCGGGTGATTAGGATCCTCATCTTCCCAGTTCCACCAGCTGACGTCCTCATCGTCGAAGACATCAAGCCACACACTGTCTTCCTCTGGCCACACTGTCTGCGCGGGTGTGGGATCACCCTCTTCTTGCTCGGGCTCTGTCATAGCCCTGCACCTCTAGTCGATGTGAGAGAGGGTGCGCAGACAATGTAGTGGTTCCACCGCGTCCAGCACTGGAGATCAGAGCGAGGCGGCTTCACCTCCTCCCACCCGTCGTTCTTCTCTCGCGCCTTTTGCTCAGGAGACTTTTCACAAGCAAGCATGAAGAGGATGACCAACATATCTTCTCCTAGAAGTCCATGCTACCGATGGAGTAGTTTCCAAACATTGTGCGGGGAGGAGTCGCCTCAGCGATCTGGAACATGAACTCCCGACCATTCTCGCCTTCGATCTTGAAGAGGTAGCTGCCGGTGTAGGGATCAACCTTGAACAGGTGCTCAGAGCGCAGGGAGAGGTAGTGGTGCTTGATCTCGTCCTCCTCACTTGTAAGACGAGCACGAAACTCACCTTTCCCTTTCTTGGTGTGGGGTTTCTTGGATTCCTCTAGAGAGATTTGCACATCGATCTCACTTCCGAAGCGCTCGGAGGAGATCATCACCATCGGTGAGGTGGTGAGCTTGTCATTGCTCTCTAAGATCCAGCTATTTGCGGGATCAGTCAGGTCCTTCACCTTGATCTTCCAGATTCCCTTGCTGTCGCCACCAACCGGCTTGACGTTGAGTATCTCTACAGATTCACTCAGCTCACCACCGTACCGATTGAGCTCATCGACCAGGGTCTGCAGCATGTCGAAGTTGAACTCCTCACAAGATGCTGCGAGACCCAGGATGCCTTCCAGGTACTTCGGACAGTCCTCGAGTCGATCGTTGCAGTACTCCTGGATGAACTCAGAGTCAAGGCCAGCGAAGGCGATTGCGTAACGCAGACGACTCGGGCGGTTGTGGAAGAAGTCCCTGACGGAGTACTTGTCGTTGCAGGTGATCACCATGATCTTGTTGCGGGCGGTGTAGACACCGTCGAACAGGGTGAGGATGGACTCCTGAGCGTCCTTGTCGTAGAGCTTCTCGAACTCGTCGAAGATCACCACGGCGGGCTGGCTGATCCCCTGAATCGTCCTCATGAAGCGTTCGTCAGAGAAGGGCGTGTTGACGATGATGACAGGAAGATCCGAGACGTTCGCGATGTACTTCGCGAGGAGTGTCTTGCCAGATCCCTTGGTACCGCTGAGGAAGACTCCTACCTGGCTGTCTGGCTGTCGGTTCTGGAAGGTCTCGAGGATTCGATTGCCGTGCCTGACGACCTTTCCGTAGAGCTTGCTCGGCAGGGAGAAGATCTCACTCTCCTCGAGGAAGTACTCCTTAGTCATCGGGTGCTGACAGACGGTGTAGTTGCCTGCCGGGAGAGCGTCCCTGACATCAAGCTGAGCATCGGGGGTGAGAGACCAGCGGTTCTCTGTCTTCAGGTACTTCACGTTCGTTCCGTCTAGTTTCGAAACTAACTTTAGTTTCGAACAGGTTTCGAAACCTGTTGCTCCATATTACCAAAGATGTCAAACATTTACACAGTGTTATAAATTCTAGCGCATCAATCAATTGGGATTAGTGTCCAGATGGAAGTGTTGAGAAGACGCAGATTGCTGTCAATCAGAACTTCCCAGTGCCAGAAGTGATCAATCTCTCTGAGAGATACTAATATTGCTATATCGTCCCAGCCGTCGCCGTTGTGATCAATCAACCTAACTAGATCACCAGGTTGCGGTCTCATCAATTCTCCTGATGCACTCCTTGGGGACAACGATGGGCTTTCCTTCAAAGAGGATCTCCCCGATCATTGGCTTCATGACCATAACAATCGATCCGATCGGCACCTCGATTGAAGTCCAGACAGAGCCCCTGATTACAGTGTCGTTCTTGTTCAGCCAATGCCCAATCACTGCCTTCCCGCTTAGACCGCTATTCGAGAAATTAATCTTTGACATCACTATCTCGGCCAGCCAACCGCTGTCAGACTTCTTTTCTTTCACAGATGAACCTTGAAGGAATGAGAAGTTGCACACCCTCGACGATGCACCAGTACGCTATCTGCTGCCTGTGAGACTCGCCTAGAATCGACCGCGCTAGAACAAGTCCGAGCGAGTAAGGCTTCAACTTATATTTCAAGCGGGGAGTTGGAACCTTGCCAATCTCTTCGCTTTCGGGTCCTTGATAGGGAGTCTTCCATCCCCAGGGAGCCTCAATACCCTCACAGTCCCAGGGCTCTAGCAGAACAAGATCACCTGTCTTAGGCTGGAATGAGTTCTCGATATTCAATTTGGGCTAGCCTCTGGGACTTCGACTGACGGCGGATCAGTCGGTGTATCGACGAGATCCTCTGCTGTTTGAATCATCCGGGTTGTCACGCTGCCCTTGGCGAGGCCAAATCTGCACATCAGAGCCTGCTCTCGCAACTCAAATGACTTGCTCCTCGCGACATCGAGCTTTCTAATGTCGCTGTCGACGATGACAGTGTCACTTTCTTTTGCACGCTTCACCTCATCATCCAGTGATATTGAGATCCTGAGGATGATATCCAGGAGTAGCAGCCTCTGCGCTATGCACTCCCTCGTTACCTTGTCCTCTACATGCGTGATCTTGTACTGGACTCGAACAGTCTCAGCGTTGTCTGCAACCCCTGACAGGAGGGTTTCAGACAGAGACACCTTCTGCTGGAGTGAAAGCGCGAGGAGAACGGGAATCATCCTAGCTGACTCCAGGCGCCATTGTTAACAGATCCTCCAGCCTTCTTTACCCTGCTTCTAATCCGGCGCCAGCCCGATAAGCTTCGGACCTCAGGCTCGAAGAGGAGGTATGTGCATCCGCTGTTGAAGCCAGTGAGCCCTTGAATCTCACCACCCCTCTTCTCCTCTAGGGCTAGAAAGTTGTAGACGCTTACACCGTAGATCTCCTCGATCTTTCCCATGATGGCATCAGCATTATCGACAGACTCTTCCTCAGTCCAGGCCTCGTACTCCTCGCTGATTTGTAGGGAAACTGCGATCTCTGGTGTCATCTCAATTCCGACTGCTGATCTAGGGTAGTATCTCATTTTTCCTCCAATTACGAGAAAGCCTGCATTTAAGCAGGCTTTCTGTTTAGCTGCAATATTACTTTATCACAACGCCGCGAACTTTACAAGGTGTTGTGAGATCCCAGTTCTCTGCATTCGCAAGCTCCATGAGTGAGTCCATGCGGTAGACTGTCTTCTGAACGAGAGGATTCTTGTTGGCGAGGAGCCACTCACGACGAGCCCTGATGTAAGCCTTGATCCACACCTTCTCGTCGCCACCCTTTGCAGGAGAGAGCTCAGGGAAGCGTGCACGGATTAGGGCGACACCACCTGGACCGCTGTGGATGCAGGTGTCGTAGATCACCAGGTGACCGAGCGCTGTCTTGAGTCCGACGTTTGCGACGTGCCCGAGAGAAGGCACCCAGTAGCCGGAGTCGAACACCTCGTCCTGGCAACCGTGCATGATAGGATCCTTTCCACACTCCTTGAGAACACCGACAAGGTACTTCGCCCAGGCAGGTGGATTCTTAGGATCTAGCTTCGCGGTCTCGTTTGCAGCGAGCTGTGGAACGTACTTCTTTAGCTCCTCAGCATGCTTGCCCTGCTTGTGAATGTAGAGCTCGACTATTTTGTCTAGTGAGCCTGCACGATCTGTTGCCTGGTGCTTGCCGTAGCTGATACCGGCTCCATCTGCAAGGATGGTGCAGGTTGAGTATGATTCTGGTGTAGGAACACGCCCAGTCTCGAAGATTGAGAGGACAGAGTCAACAACGTGCTTCTGCGCTGGAGTTATAGACATGAAAAAACCTCCTGCACGTAAATATGCAGGAGGTTTCATCTGACCTGACGATTCGCTAGTCTATGGACTGAAGCGCAAGATCCTTGGCAAGCTTGAGAAATATTGCCTTGATCTCAGCGGCTTCTTCCTTCGTTACGCGGACCTTTCCGTCAGGATCCCTCTGAAGGGCGCTATTCACGACCTTGGCGAGTTTGGCGAATTCAGGTGCAAGCTCTATGAGCTCATTTGTGGTTAGGGACATCGTTGACCTCCACAATTAAGTATTCTGCTCACCGAAAATACTGAAATCCAAAGAATATCGCAGCAGAAAAGACAACGGTTAGAAAGTTCTGTATCATCCGAATTCCTTCGTCATATCTCTGCATGCTAGCTATCTCTGGTTGAGTCGGGAAGTAGATGATCCTAGCTGTCCTGAACATTGTGAACCCAAGCCATACGACTGAGTTGCCAAGTATCATGACACTCATGTTCAGTATCGACATCACCATCACGAAGAGTGAGTATCCGAATCCGTGATCGTCCTGCGCTCGCTTGATCGCGAAAAGATAGATCGAACACAAAGCTGCGATTATGAAGTAGCCAGCACCGCTCATCTGCAACATCCTAGTGAATATTAACCCACGCAGGGAAAATTAAACAACCTTTTTAGCCTTGATCAAAACCGGCTGGGTAGGTTGACATCCTAGTTCCCAGAGAATCCTTGACAGCAATTGTCAATTCAGCCAATGTCCGATATCTTTTATCTAACTCATCTTGACTGAGATCATCTGTCATTCCAAATCCTAGACCAAGTAGCCTGCTAACAAGAATGTGGGTTGTTTCAAAGACTGCATCGTAAGCAAACGATACGTCTGCGCTGTCTGGCACGTTGTAAGCTTCAGACATCACTATCATGTACTCAAAGGACGAGAAAACCTCTATCATGACATCTTCAACAGATGCGTCTATTTCTGTAGCGCTCAATCCGAGATTTCTTGCAAAGCTCTTGACGAGGCTCTCTACCAGTCGACGGGAATTAAGTCCATGAAGCTCTGCAGGAGGATCAAAGCCTTCGTCTGGGTCTACTGGTGGTATGTCTAACTCTCTCACATTCTTGATGTGCATGCACATTGCGGCATAGATTCCCTTTGCATACTTGACAACAAGGGACTTGTCTATTGCAGGATTATCAACAGAAGACATCTCTACTATGATCCTAGCGACCATCTCCCTTACTGCTGATTCTGTCAGTTTCATCCTAAACTCCGAGAGATAGCTATCGGAGGGCGTTTCCTAAGAAGCGTGCGAGGATTGATTGGTGTATCACCGCGCCTCAACTCAAAGTGAAGATGAGGGCCTGTGGACCTTCCTGTTCTTCCCACCTTTCCGATGACCTTTCCAGCCTTCACCCTCTCGCCTGCCCTGACAAGGATTTCACTGAGGTGCGCGTACCTTGTGGAATAGCCATCACCGTGGTCTAGTATAACGCAGTTTCCGTATCCGCCCATGTTACCGGCGAACTTGACAGTGCTTCTCACTGATGCCTTCACAGGCGTACCTTCCGGAGCGGAGATGTCGACACCGTAGTGCATAGTCGGAGTGTTGCTGAACGGGTCGCTACGCTGTCCGAAACCACTTCCTGTTGCGATCCTTCCTGACGTGAAGTTGTCGTCGATCTTAGCGAGGTAGCGATCGACATCTGCGATATTTGACTGTAGTGGGTCTGGTACACCAGAGAGTACTGCCCTTGCGCCAGACGGTCCCTTGACGTGTATGAGGGCGATCAGCTTAGGATCACTGAGGAGTGCAGCCTTGTCAGGCATCTCGCGACGGATTCGCCTAAGCTCTGGAACGTAGGTGTCACTAATTATATCCTGCATCACCCTCTCCTGGAGATTAGGGTCATTCAGAAATTGTTTCTCATCAATCACGCGTCCCGTTAGCTCGTTGGCGATAGGTTCTGCAAACTTCCAGTCAATCAGGTATTTGCCTAGGTGAAGACCTGATCCTGTCTCCATGACTGCGTCGTAGTCTCCGCCGGTCAATGCATTGCCGATAGCATCCTTCACCTTTGAGAGATCCTGGAAGCTGTCCTCAGTGCTCTTGATGCCGAGTGATTTCGCAGTTTCTGGACCTAGGTGCGTTGTTAGGAAGCGCGAGAACCACTCGGAGCCGCTGTTTGCGATGTTTGCGATCTTTCCTGCAAGCTCTTTGTCTGTCTTGCTGAACTCACCGTTGCGGGATCCCTTGCCGAGAAGGCGCTCTGTCTCTGGCTTCCTCTTCTCAGGTGTGAGAGTCGAGAGGTAGTCGACAAGATTCTCCTCATCATCGTCAAGCTGCATCATCAGCGATCTGTCGCCAGTACTGTCAGCGATCTGCTTCGACGCAGCGACAACAGAGAGAGGATACCGAGAGTCTGTTGCGTATCCCTTGCCCCAGATGTAGATGATGAACTTCTCAGGATCCATTGAGTAGGCCTGAGTTGCGTAGCTGTACCTCTCATTCCCTGAGATTAGCTCTGCGTATTTCTCAAAGGAGTCAGACATCTTTTGATACGCTGCGAAGTTCTGCTTAATGCTAGTCTCGTCGCCAGGCGTCATCTCCTCCCTTGTCATGAGGAAGTTTGATCCGGCTGTGCCTGATCCTTTTATCCCAAAGTAGTTGTTTCCAGGTGCGCTCTTCCCAAATCCTGTCTCGATTGCTGACTGTGCAACCATCACAGCAACTGGGATGCCGCTGTTCCGGGCGACGTTTCTTGCAACTTCCAGCGCGTCTACTGCGAACTTCTTTACGCTGGGTGCAACTTTTACCTGAGCTGGCTTTCTATCCTGCTTGCTTAGCTCAGCATCGGCCTCCTTGTCAGGCGTAATTCCAAGAGAATCCTTTGCAGCGCCGACTAGGTCGGATAGCTTGATACTCCCTAGATCAAATCCTCCAATGCTAATCTCGTCAATTCTCTTTCTCATGTCGTTAATTATCACACTTCTCAATAAAACTCATGTGGGCGATCCTTCCAGGGCGTCCGGAGACAGTTTCGTCAACAATCATGTCATAGTATCCCTCTGCGATGGGGCGACCATTGATGCCATTCTCTGCCAGGAGCTTAAGTGCGAAGCAGTCAGCTTCACGTTCAGCCTTCCAGACATCTGTCTTAATATCGACGTGTCCAAGCATGATGTGCCCAATCTCGTGGGCAATGAGGAATCTCTTCACGTCTGTCTCGTGAATCCACATGTTGATGATTGAGATGTCGAGGAAGACATCATAGGCACCGTCATCTCCCTTCTCGACGTATCCCTGAATGCTCTTCTTGTCGTAGAGCCCAGGAGAATCAGCAACGACTATCTCCTTTCCCTTGTACTCGAAGGTGAGCGGTGCAGTCTCGATCTCTGTTACCATCATCAGGATAGGAATCATCCAGCCTCCTGATTTTATTATACCACAAAATTGTAAAAATTAGCTCATGTTTTTTTAGCTCTACAAAAATGTGTGAGAAGCATTTTTGAAATGTAAAGGACCAACGGAATATTTAGCGAAAGGAGTACAAAGTGCAACCAATCACAGAAAATCCAGTAGAGATGGCAATACCCAAGGCTATCGACACAAGCCCAGAGGTTCTCGCGAAGGTCACAGACGACGCTGTTCTCCTGGAGCTCTCCGAGATCAAGCAAGAGACAGAGAACGTAGCCTCTCCACGTGTATACCCGTCCCTCTACGATACGACTCCAACGACCTTGGCTGCGGTCGCCATGGGTGTCCTCATCGTGGCGTTTATCCAGGCTCTCGTCGTCCGAATGTACTCGACAGCAAAGTCGGAGCACATCTACTTGACGCGGTTCGTCACCAGCCTGGTGGCCCTTATGGTCGGATGCTACATCGCAGACGTTCTCATCGCTGGTCCCGACACCAGCCTACTGAGTGATGAGGAGCACACTTTGATCCTGACCTTTGTGAAGGACACAGCTCTAATGATTTTCAGCTATTACTTTGGCCTGAAGGCGCAAGCTCCTAGAGAAGTCGATGAGTGATCAAGTCTCGGTAAGCGAAGATAGCCAGGTAGCCATCCCACTTCGCAACCTCATCAGCCTGCTAGCTGCTGTTGCATCGGCGGTGTGGGGCTACTCGGTCCTAGAGGGGCGCATCACAACCCTAGAGACGAGAGCGCAGAGTGCTGATGAGGACATCTTGCGCCTGGAGCAATCGAATCGAGACGCCGCGACTGGCGTCGACCCCTGGGCGACAGATGTCCAGCAGACGACACGAATCGATCGAGCTGAGAAGGATGTCCAACGAATTGAGGAGCTCTACCTGCAGAGGCAGGAGCGTGACAACAGCTGCATCAAATGAGAGGGTGGGAAAATGGATAATGCAGCAGGCACCATCGTCGCAGCGGGTGGTGGAAACATATGCACAATCCTTGCCCACATTCTCTAGACTTGAGGATCTGACCACATAAACGATTTTTTCTCACGCGCTATGATCTGCGCATGAACTCCAAAGACAAGGTCAATCTTCTCAATAGCCTCCTGCAGGAATGCAGGGCGGAATCTAACAGAGCAAGCACGGTGGCACCCGTTGTCTCGAACATGATGCAGGAGATCCTAGGATTCTGCAATAGTTGCAAAGCATCGGCGGTAGGGGACGGAGAGGAGAAGTTTGTTCCCCTCTCTTCTGTCCTGAACCTAGAGGCCTGGGCACAGCATCGCGCCCGAGAGCTCGACAAGGTCGTGAACCAGAAGGTTGGTGAGGTGATCGCATACGAGAAAGCCCTGGAGATCCTCAAGATGGAGGATTCCCCAGGGCCTGCAGCTGGCCTGCTGCACCTTCCCGATCAGATCAATCGAAGCTAGGACCGAAGTGGTTCGCGAGAACCCGGTAGATCGTGCGAGAATTGTGACCGTTCAGGGTGATTTCCTTCCCGTCAGCGCTGATGAAGAGCAGCGACTTCTTGCCGCGCCCACGAGCAGAATCGTTCGGGGTGAACGCCTCGACTGTGATGTTGTCATTCCCGTCAGTGCGGGTGACGGTGCCGTCGTTGATGCTCTCGATGACGATCCGTGCTGTCGCGGACTTCGCCTTGCTTCGCTTCATCCTGGAGATGAGAGCGCTAGTCTTGATTGCCATTCATACACTCCTGTTATTGTGACCATAGGCGGGTGGTCACGTCCCGTTTGAAAGGGCAAGCCGGTTGACGATGATGTCCCAACCGCAGTGCAGGAGCCAAGCACAAAAACGCCAAGGCCAACCGGCTCGCCGAGACGTTTAACCGACCGTGATTCGGCTCACTTCCTGGAAGCCGTTCTCTCGGAGGGCGAGGAAGTAGATGTGTCCAGATCCGCCGAATCTGTTCTTCTCGCACTGGAGAACTCGGCACCCGAGGAAGTCCTGCTCCTTGCGCTCGATGTCGAGGGTGAACATGGCGTCGACCATGTGCTTCAGGGCGTTTGTACCTGCCATCTGGCCGCTCTTGGTGACCTGTCCGATCACCACTGCGTTGGTGTAGTTCGCCTTGCACCACTCAGTGATCATGGCCAGCGAGCGTTCCGGAGTCTTGTTGTTGGTGTTCTCGCCGTACTTGCCGTCATTCAAGGTCTGGAGACTGTCGACGACGAGGAAGAAGGGCTTCGAGGGCATCGCAGCCCGAAGCTTGTCGCAGTTAGCGAGGAGCTCGGGAACATTCGTCTCGTGCCCAGCGATGAAGCCCTTCTGGAGGCGAAGACGGTCAACCGTCATCTTGAGCTGGTAGAGTGACTCCTCAGCGGTGTTGAACATGACCAGAGCACCGGAAGCGGTCAGGGCGTTCGCCATCTCTAGCATCATGGTCGTCTTGCCAGCGCCAGGAGTGCCGACGAAGAGAGTCACGCAGGAGGGAGTGAATCCCTGCCCGCCGAGGGAGTCATCCCAGTATGTGAGGCCTGTCAGCACCTTCTTGCGGAGCTTCTCAGGCACCTCGATGTTAAGGATGTTGGTTCCGAGGGGAAGCTCTTCGATCTGCGTCTTCAGTCTCATGGTTTACTCCTTGGTTGGTTGCTAGCCGCAGCTAACAATTTATGGTACAATTGTTGGTTCAACATTTACACAAGGTTTTTCAGGCCTAGTGCCGAATCGAGAGGTGCTTGCAGTCACCGCGGTACTTGAATCCCATGCAGGTGCACGTGACCTTTCCGTCGAATGTCACCACCTCGTAGAACTCTCCACCCGATCCTCTGACAAGTCTGATGTCTGGCTCTGGTGATCTCACCTGTGCAGGCGGAGGAGGACGCAGGATGGGTAGCGGCTCCGCGTATCGGAGCGGTGACCGGTGCTCCACGTAATTCCCGATGTCTTCGAATCGTGTGCCTGATGGCACGGGAATCCGCAGGGATCCGGCAACGATGTAGAGAGTATCTCCACACCGCGCCAGACACGGTCTGATTGTCACGATTGGCAGTGCCTTTAAGCTTCTGCCTTCGTGTACCTGGCGATCTCCTGCAGTGTCTCGCTGTAGCATCTCAAGGTGATCGTGTCCCACGATAGATCGCTCCTCTCGTCAAGATGGTCGTGGAGAATTGATTCCATCTCCATAGCGCTCACGATGCACATGGCGATATAGAGATCGTTTTCCTTCATCACCCTCAAATTGTACCCCTGTTACCTACACTATAACACGGGGTGCAATCTGCGGATTATGTCTTGCCAAGCTGGTGTGAAATTTCCTGGATGCGGGATGAGATCCTGTTGAGCTCATTGGCGACGTCGGGATTCCGTGCCTGCCCTGGGAAGACTCTGAGCATATCAGCGATCTGCTGCGATGATGCCTGCAGCTGGCCAAGCTCATCCACCAGAGTTTGCTTCTCCTCGCGTGTCATCCTGGGTGGTGCGACTGCCATTCCCGATGGTGTGGGCTGCAGTCTGTCCGTGACATGCTTCGTTGCGATGATATCTCGCCATGACTCGTTGGCAGGTGGACCACCATCAAATACGTCCTTCACAGCCTGACGAGCAGCGTTTGCGACAGATGTCCTGTCACCCTTATCGAAATCACTGGTCATCGGATCACCAGGGAGCTTGAATAGGAGCCTCATGTCGCTGCGATCATTTCCCACCTGCTCAATAGACGACAGGCTCTCGAAGTATTTACCGTTTTCCTCGAGATCCTTGTAGTCGTTCGGATTGCTGCCCATCTTCTCGGGATACCAGAGCCATCCTCTGAATCTAAATCTGCCGATGTCAGGCTTGAAGGAGATGAAGGCGTACCCTTTGTTCCCGACCTCTACCTCGTACTCCTCAGGCTCTTTACGGGAGGGCTCGACGTAGTACTCCTCAAGCAGAAGTGACTTGAGGCTGTACCGCATCTTAGCCACCGTTCATCGTCTTCTGAAGGTCTTCGAGTGCATCCTGGTATTCCTGGAACACGTTATCGGGAACGCCGTCGCCGGCGTACAGCATGAGTGAGCTGCTCTTTTCAATGAATACTTCGACCTTTTGTTTGATGTCTGCCAACATCGAAGCCTGAACACGTGACATCGAAGGTGACATCGCCGGTGACATCTCTGGTGACATCTCTGGTGACATCGAAGGTGACATCGAGGGTGCAGCGCCGGCACGCCGAAGTGGCGCGGATGCTGCCATCGGTGAGAGAGCAGGTGAAGGTGCTGTACGTGAAGCGTAGAGGGGGTTGACGATCCGATCAGCTCTTCCTGTGCCAGTTCCTGCAGAAGGTCTTTCTGATGCGGCTGGAACGTCACTCTTTGTATGCTCTGCAAGGTGTCTTTGTTCCTCCCTAAGCTGCTCTGGAGGGAGGCTGGCTATGTACGCATCGAAAGCGTTCGCGACGAGCACGAGGATCTGGTCGTAGGGCTTTTCAAGAGACTTAATTTTATTTCCGTTCTGATCAACCCACTTGAATCTAACCTTCTTATCGTAGATCATTGACATGCAAGTGAAGTCACCGACAGATCCCCCGCCTGCAACAGGGTAGTTGAGAATCATGTCATTCATCTTGTCATCGATGATCTTACCTGTCGCCTCCCAGCGCTTCAGGTCAGGAAGCCATGTGAAGTCAACAGGATCGCCTCTGCGCCCAGTTTGTCCAACAACCTTCTCATTTAGCCTGACTCCAAGCTTGTTCGCCTCTTCGTTGATGATGCGGCGGAGCATTCTCCTGTCTAGATTCATTGATTTAAACTCCTGTGAACTCACATTTATGTATGTCGCACGAGAGGTTTTTTCTCACTCTAGATTATCTTCTGCCCTAGGAACAAGCGCAATATCCCAAGCGTAACGCCTCATGCATGTCATAACAAGACGCCTCTTCATGCCCTGCGTTGATCTTGCGATCTCATTCTTAGTCATGCACTTCCTCACATGCTTGCGGAACTTCCTGCGAGAGACGCGGGCATCCTCGGGCGTCAGTGTCGCAAGAGCATTGTCTATAGATCTCGGTTCCTCGCTAGAGGAGACAGAGAAGTGCACAATGCCAGCATCGAGGCACTTGATGTCAGTCAGAAAGTCTATGTACTTGTAGTTCATCTTATTTTGAGGATGTTTACTCAGCAGCTAGCACCGTGCCACCTTTCAACTGGTCAAAGTTGTCCTGATCCCTAGCAGGATCGGTGCGGATTAGCCAACCACCCAGATGGGTTAATGAACCATGTGCTAGCAGGTTCACGGCTTGCTTTAATCATACGACTACTTCGTGATAAGTACAAGCAGGTGTAAAGAAATGAGAGATAACAGGATTCTTATAAAGCTCATCGAAGAAATCATACGAGAAAGCCAGGGTCTAGAGTCTCCTGGTTTGAATGTGAGCAGGGATGAGGATCTAATAGCGACTGTCGACAAATACGGTATCGACAGGGTAGATGTCCCAGGGAAGAGCTCTCCGCTAGGATATGTTGATCCACTCTTCATAAAGTCAAGGGATGGAGATGTAGAAAGGCTAATGATTCCAAGCTTGCCGCTCTTAATGGAGGAGCAGAGGAAGCGAGACAGAATCAAGAGATCCAAGGATAGATCTGAGCGTGATGTAATCTCGCGCACACTTAAATACGAAGCAGGTGAGTTTGAACAAATCAAGGCAGCAAACAGCCTAATTGAGAAGCTAGGTGTAAGAGCAGGTGCTGATCTCTTGTTTGAGAAATTCAACAACAAGCCAATCGACTCATACATTGCATTCGACAACATATTCAATGTCGTCGGACCAGATAGATCAGTTCCGCCAGCCTTCCTCAAAGCATTCAGTCTCCATGAGTCTACACTGGGTATAAAGCCAACAGAGGGATACAGCCCGCTGTTTTCCATATCTCCTGCAGTGATAGATGAACTTCAGAAAAAGATAAACAGCTACAAGCCAACTTACCAGGACATTATTTCAAAGCCATCAGTAGAGACTAAGGTGGCTGCAACTCTCATCACAAGAGGAATTGGTATCATAAAGGGTGGTGCTGAAGATCTTGATACTGTTCTGCAGAAGTATCGAGGTATCGGAAAAGAGCCAGGCTACGCTGATCGGATTAATAACCTTAGAATTATGGTCGAGGTTGTGCAGCCTTGAGTGCTATCCTTTTTTGGCGACCCATGCATCACATGTCCTCGATGCAGCGCACTTGAACTTGAGCATGTGGCAGTAGCCGAGCTCTCCCTCTGAGACTGTATCGTACCCGTCAGCACTCTTCCCGCCCAAACCCTTCTCAATGCAGTCAAGCATCTTTGCAGTCCTGTCAAACGCAGCGCAATTGCCGCATCTCATGGTCTTCACCTGCTTGAGGTCCTTAATCTTCCACATCTTGGCCTTCTCACGCCAGAAATCCTCGTTTGGCTCTTTAGGATTCGGCGGGCCATATCCTATCTGGTCTATCGCGTGCTGCCTGTTCTTAAGGTTAAGTTGAACTGACTGTGTGGGTGCTGGGCAACCCTCATCTTTTGCAGCCTCTCGGAGGAGAGAAACCATCACATTTCTTATCATTATACCCTCACTAGAATTGTTCTTCCTGCAAGGCTTGGCCAGATCTCTTGGGCAGCCTGCCTCGCTCTATCCTCAATCATCCTACGAAGAGAAGCAGCACGATTAGGATACCTGATCGTTGATACTTTGCCATCTGCACTGGCAAGTCTCTGAGGTGGGTCTTTCACAACGAACTTGCTGGGCTTCAGAAGTGCGTGGACCATTATCTCAGCGCCTGCGTCTGACAGATTCTTTATGTTATAGTCGCGCGAGCTTCCCATCGTAAGGATCGCGTGTGTCAGGAACTGCGCAGAAGGCCTCTTGTCGTAGC
>Ga0181358_1000693_pt1 | contig 15105 bp, 25 predicted proteins | sample Fa13VDMM110SD_FD_130096 | JGI IMG/M metagenome (GOLD analysis project Ga0181358, IMG submission 130096) | Freshwater viral communities from Lake Michigan, USA - Fa13.VD.MM110.S.D | ecosystem: Environmental > Aquatic > Freshwater > Lake | place: USA: Michigan | collected 2013-09-24
GTCGCCTGCAAGGGCTGGCGATGGATGCCGGGGATGCGATGGATCGTGTCTCGCGTCGCCCCGCTTGAGGACTACGCCGGGCGCATCGTGGACGGCGGCCGGCGCGCACCGGACGGGCCGGGGCTCCCCGACCTCTCCGACCCCGCCACGCTCGGCTGCCTCTTCGCGCTGGTGCGGAAGGCGTGGCGCTGTCCGACGGCCTACGTCCGTCGGTCTACGACGCGCCGCGTGTCCGACGGCGTGATCGCCTGGGAGGTCTGCGACCTCCACCTCGATGCGGAGGCGTGCCGCGCGCTTGGGGTGCCTCGTGAGGGCAGCGTGGGGTCGTGGGGCCACGGCAGCGAGGCCGAGGCCCTCGTCGCCGCGTTGGAGACTGCGCCGTGAGCCGAATGACCAAGACGGCGGCCATTGTGCCGCACGCCATCAACATCGAGTGCATGAACTGCAAGACGCCTATCTACGAGGGAGTCATTGCAGCAGATCAAGAGATTCCTTGGAGTCGTGTCGTAACGTGCGAGACGTGTGGTCATCCCGCGCGTATCCCTCGGTCTCCGTTCGCCGCTCCGTTTTCTGGGCCGGGCGCCATCGCCGGGAGGTAGTTGTGAGCATCTTTCTTGCGCATACGAAGCAGACACCAGACGACGTCATCAATGACTGGGTCGAACGCGCGGCCGGCTCTTGGAATAGGGCCGTCGTCGCCGGTCGAGACGATTACCTCAAGCGCAGCCGGGCGCTCGGTGGATGGAGCCACTGGGTTCGAGATGTTCCGATCGCCGAGACTTGGGACGGCGAGCAGCTCTTCTCGATGATCGTCGTGCCCGTGCAGCACTTCGACATGCCGACCGTAGGTAACGCCACGGAGACGCTCATCCGCAACTTCCTGGCGGTCGGGAAGACGGCGCTCGCCTGGAGTCCCGACACGAACGAGGCGCAGGAGATCGTGGATGTTGCGGAGACCAACAGCGATAGCTGGCAGGACACCGGAATGTTGGTACTCCGTACTTGACGGTGCGGTACGAGTACACTATATGAAGGGCGTGGATCGAGGTCGTCTCGGTTCACGCCCTTCCTCGTTGGAGTTCCCGTGGCAAAGAAGACCGCCAGTACCTCGACCTATCCGTATGTCGAGCGCATCATCACCAACCTCAAGACGCCGGACGGCAAGCCCAAGACGGTGGAGATGGGGCCGAAGACCCTCATCGTCGGACCGAACGGCAGCGGCAAGTCCAGCATCCAGCAGAGCCTCCAGCTCGCGTTGGTCGGCAGCGCCGACGATCTGCTCGGTCGCGACGGCGTGAAGGACAACGGCCTGCTCATGAGCATGGTCAGCGCGGAGCGCCTCAGCATCCACGCGAAGCTCAACAGCGGCGAGGACTACATCTTCACCGCGAAGGATGGCGGTCGTCCTGCCCACGACGCGGGTACGCCCGCGATGCTGCCTCTCCAAGAGGTGCGCGAGGTGCTGGAGGGCTCGCCGGCCACGGCGCGCAAGGCGTTCCTTGCGTGGGCCGCGTCGTCCATCACCGCCGGCGACATCGAGGAGATGGTGCCCGCCGTCTACGCGGCGAAGTTCAGCGACATCAGCCGGTCGGTGGGTCGCGGCAAGGCTCCGGTCGACGCGCTTCTCGCCAGCCTGGAGTATGTCGGCAAGCGTCAACGCGACGCCACCAAGGAGGCGAGCGGCGCCGAGGCGCTCCTCGCGTCGCTGACGAGCGACCTCGACGTCTGCCCCACGGAGGAAGACATCAACGGTGCGAAGTGGCAGATGGACCTTCTCGCCAAGCGAACGGCAGCCGTCCAAGAAGCCTGCCGCCGCGAAGAGGCCCTGCTGCTGAAGGCTCAAACCCTCGGCGAGAAGCTGAAGACGCCGGTCCTTCCCGCCGCTCCGCAGCCGAACGCCTTCGAGCAGAAGTTCTACTCGTCGATGGCGTACGCGGCGAGCTTCGCCGTCGAGCGCGGTGTCGGGAGCTGTCCGCTGTGCTCCAGCGCGGTCGGCAAGGCACACATCGAGATGTGCGGCCAGTTCTACCAGCAGCAGGCCTCAGCGATGGTCGCCCCGCCGCCGGCGGCTCCGAGCATCGATCGCGAACGCATCAAGGCCCAGATCGAAGAGATCATGGGCGAGCTGGAGTCGCTCAAGGAGCTGGTGGCGATGGACGCTACCGCGCTCCAAGCGCTGGCGCAGTCCGCGCAGGAGGAGTACCTCCGGCTCCGCAACCTCGCCGACCGCTGGTCGAGCCTCAAGAAGGCGCGCGACACCGCGTCCGAGATGGCGATCGAGAGCGAGACCTACAAGGGCATGAAGAAGGAGTTGGAGGGGATCGTCGCCGGTCTGCTGAAGCGGGTGGCCGATACCTTCGTCGCGCGGGTGCAAGCCTACCTCCCCGGCGACTGGAAGTTCGGTCTTCAGCTCGTGGACGGCGACAAGGAGGTCTTCCGCCTTGGGTTGATGGCGGGCAAGAAGCTCCGGGCCGCGCTGTCCGGCGCGGAGTGGGCGACGGTGACGTGCGCCCTGGCGATGGCGATCAGCACGAACGCCGGCGCGGACCAGCCGGTGCTGGTCATGCCGGAGGATCGTGGCTGGGACGCCGGCACGCTCGCGAACGTCCTCGCGGCGTGGGGTGCGTTCACCGGACAGGTCGTCATCGGCACGACGACGAAGCCGAAGAAGGTGCCCACCGGCTGGACGGTCATCGACCTGTCCAAGGCGGAGGTCGAGGCAGTCCCCGAGGTCGTCGTCCCCGAGGCTCCGACGATGAAGCTCTTCATCCCGAGCGCGTCGATGCGCGCCATGCTCCAGGCCCTCGGCTACACGGACGGGCAGATCTCGAAGCTCGACCGCGAGAAGGCGGCGCACATCATCGCCAACGGCATCGTCTCGGAGGTGAAGTGATGGCCCACAACGAGCTGACTCCCGAGGAGATCGCGAGCAAGGAAGATGAGGCGGCGCTCGCCGTCTCGCGTGTCCTCGAAGCCCTAACGGACGACGAGTACGTCGACTGGCTGTCCCACCCGGAGCGCGCGGCCAGCTTCACCCCGGCTACCGCGAGAGCCGTCGAGTCATCGCTGCGGGACGCGCACAACGAGCGGCGCCTCGCCGCACAGGTCGCGCTTCGCGCGCTGGACAAGCTGCTGATCCGCGCGCTCGACGCGCTGGGCAAGGAGTAGGTCATGGCTAACGCAGGGAAGTCCTGGTCATTCGAGAAGATTGCGTCCGTCCAAGACGCCCTGCGGCGCGCACCCGTCTCCGTCGTCGCGGCGGAGATGGGGTGTTCGCCGGCGAATCTCCGTCGGCGACTGACATCCGCGAACGATACCGTAGGCGAGCGCGTCTACACGCTCCGCTGTGCAGGGGCTGAGTTCAGCGACATCGCCGCGGAGCTGGGCCTGGAGCCCGGCCCCGGAACGACGCGCCGTCTGTACATGCGCCTCGTGCGCTACTGCGAGCGGGCCGGCGTGGAGTACCCGCATCCGGTGCGGGTCGAAGTCGCGCCGACCCCAACGTATCGAGAGGCGAGCCTCGACCGCATCACTCGACTCCTCGAAGAGCGCGCAGCTCGGCTTGAGGCCACCGATAACGGGTGCCTCGCAGATACGCTACAACTTCCTTCGAAAGAAGTGAAGTGCAGCGTCGCAGAACTCCGCCGGCGCGGCGTCATCGCCTCGGGTATCGTGCCCACAGCGGCGGGGGTCGAGGAGGCCGCGCAGCGCGCCCAGTCGGGGCTGTCCATCCATCGTGTGCTCCACACCATCGTGGAGTCGTGGACTCACGGTTCGAACGAATCGCTGGCCTCCTTGTGCGATAAGCTGCCTCTCGCCCACTCCACCATCAACGTGTCCATCGTTCGCCTGCGCGACGACGGCTATCTCATGCGGCGGGGCCACCTCGCGCTACGGAACGCACGATGAACGACGAAGAACTCACCGAGTCCCCGCAGTCTGAAGAGAAGCCCGACACCGTGTCGAGCGGTCTCGACCTTCTGCGCGTCCTTCAGAACCAGCTGGCTTCGACGGAGAAGTCGAACCACCTCGCGGCGTGGGGCGCCATCCAGCGCGCCGAGGCGCTCTCCGACATCGCGGATGCGTGGGTGACGGACGAGGCTCAGGTGTCGAGCATGCTCGCGGTCATCGAGATGACGCCGGGGCAAGTCACGCGGACCCGCGCGCTTCGCGCCGCGCTCAAGCGTCTCGTCGTCGAAAAGAAGCGCGCCACGCTCGACCGGGTTATTGGTGTCGTGCAGGACAGTACGCTCATCTCCCTCGGCACTGCCTTGGGGGCGGGCGCGCCTCCGCCTTCCATTGTGGAGCCGGGCCACCTCGACTCGTTCAAAGTACCGCGCGGGTTCGCCATTGATTCGACTGGCGTCTTCAAGATGTCGGTCCTCGCGGACGGGTCGAGCACCTCGACGCGCGTGGCGACGGCGCCCATCTTCATCGTGGGCCGGACGCATGACGTGCTGCTCGGCACGGCGAAGCGCATCCTTGTGTGGCGGACGCCGGCTGGCTGGACGATGCGCGCGGTGGACCGGGGTGTCTGCCTCAACAGCCAGAAGCTCATCGGGCTGGCGGACATCGAGGTGCCGGTCACCTCGAACACCGCGGCTGCGCTGGTCGAGTGGTTGGGTGAGTTCGAGGCGGAGAACATGCACCGCTTCAACGCATCGCAGGCGGCCAGCCGGATGGGTTGGATTAGCCAGGGCGCAGTGAAGGGGTTCCTCCTGCCGGAGGTGTTCTACACGATGTCCGCGGGGCTGGAGGATGTCGGCGTCGAGCTGACTCCGCCGCTTGGGATGGAGAGCGTTCTGGAAGGCTGGAAGCCCGCCGGCACCTGGGAGGAATGGATCGAGGCCATGGAGGTGATGAAGCCCTTCACTCCGATGTGGCTCGCGCTCTACGCCTCCGCGGCGGCGCCCTTCTTGGAGATCTTCGGCGCGCCCTCGTTCGTCGTGGACTTCAACGGCGAGACGAGCAGCGGCAAGACGACGGCGCTGCGCGTCGGGGCTTCGGTGTGGGGTCGTCCTTCGGACAACACGCCGACGGCGATGTACTCGTGGGACTCCACCAAGGTGTTCATCGAGCGGCTCTGCGGGTTGCTCTGCAATCTGCCGGTCATCCTCGACGAGACGAAGCGGGCGAAGGACCCCAAGGTCGTGCGGGATGTCATCTACGACTTCGCCAACGGTCAGGGTCGTGGGCGTGGGTCGCCGGACGGCACGCGCCAGACGGCCTCCTGGCGCACGATCATGCTCACTTCGGGGGAGAGCGCGGCCACCTCGTTCAGCCAGGATGGTGGCACCCGAGCGCGCGTCCTGTCGCTGATGGGCAAGCCGATGGGCACCGACATGTCGGCGGGCGGCACGGCAGCCGAAGAGCTGACGATGCTCATCGCGCACAACTACGGCCACCTCGGCCGGAAGATCGTGGCGTACATCATCAGCATCGCGGACCAGCACGATGAGCTGCGGCGTGTGTGGAAGGAGACGAAGGATCAGTACGCGGCGTTCGCCAAGACTGCCGTGTCTCGCCGGCACGCCGGCAACCTCGCCACCCTCCATCTGGTCTCGACCATCATCCACCACCTCGGAGTGCCGACACCGGACGAAGACCCGATGGCGTTCGCGATGGAGGCGCTCCACCGGCTGGAGGTTGAGCGCGACCGGCCGCACGCTGCGTTCATCGAGACGGTGTCCTGGTGCAGCGCGAACCAGAGCCGCTTCTGGGGTCGGCACGAGAGGGATCGCGAGGGCACGCCGCGCGTGCCGATGCGCGGCTGGGCCGGCGCGTGGGAGAACAGCGACGACTGGAAGCACATCTCCATTCTGCCGTCGGTGCTACGGGAGGTCATCGAGGCCCAGGGATTCCAGATCGACGAGATCGTGGACCGCTGGACGGAGCGCGGCTGGATCGTCTCGACCGAGCGCACCGGAGCCGCCGAGGGGAAGGTCTCGCGGAGCCGGACGACGGTGTCTCGCATCAACGGCGCGCCGATGCGCGTCTACCAGATCTCTCGGACCGCCGTGGAGAACCATGTCCTCGACAGCACCATCGAGACTTAGGCTTCCGCCCAACGCGGAGGTCACGGGCATCGGAAAGAAGAGCGCGGACTTGGCGCTCTTCTGGTCGAGGTCGCCACGCGACGCGCTGGCGACGCTCTCCGGACTCGTCATCCTCCGCCGACCCGTGACGGTTCGTCTGGTCGACGAGGCAGTCGCCATCCTGCGCACCTTCGCCGTCGATGGGGCCCGCCGGCTGGCGGACCGGCTCGACAGCTTGACGGTGGACCGGAGTGACGAGAAGTCTCCCTGGTACATCCACGCGCTCCCCGAGCGTGTGGTCCGCCGGCCGAGCGACAAGCGCTATCCGTGCGCCTACCTCATCGAGCCGACGACGAAGCTCCAGTGCAGCAACAGCGGTCTCTTCGTCGTACCGGGGGCCCGCGGCACCTTCTGCGCGCTCCACGCTCACCGGACGGTGAGCCGGGTTGAACGCAAGTCTCACCGGTTGGCGCGCCACCGAGGCATGTCGGAGACTTGACGCTTCGGTTATGATGCGTGACGGAGGCCATATGGCTGAGACGGAACCCGCGCGCGTCGTTGTCGCGAAGCTCCCCGGATTGCCGGAGACAGGGCTCGCACCCTCGTTCACCCCGGTCGTACCTCCGGCCCGCGCCACGCGGGTCGAAGCGGCGGCCGAGGTCGAGGTCGTGGAGATGCTCGCCCAGCAGACGGCGTTCGCCGGCGACCCGGAGACCCGCGCCGTGGCGGTTCAGCTCCTGAACGCCGGCTACACCGTCCGCGAGGTCTGCCGCCGGCTGCGCCTCCGACCGCACATCGTGTGGGCCTGGGCCGAAGAGCCGGCGATCAAGAACGCCATCGACCGTGGTCGAGAGCTGCGCCGCCGGAGCCTCGGGCAGGAGCTGGAGGACGCGGCGAACGAGGCGATCGGTACGCTCGTCGTGCTCATGCAGGACGAGGCGACGACCCCGAAGGACCGGCTGAAGGCGGCCGAGCTGATCCTCGACCGGTGTGGGCTTGTCGAGGTCGCGACGAAGGCCAGCTCCACACAGGAGCTGGCCGTTCGTGTCGACGTTGACTTCGACGAGCGGCTCGCGCGTATCGTCGCAGCGGGCCGCTCGTCGAGCTGAGCCTACTCCCGCGCCAGCCGCACCCACCGCACCAGTCCCACCATCGTCGCGCCCTTGCAGATTGCCCGCGACACAGCCTGCCGGGGCACGCCGATCCGCCGCGCGAGGTCGGCCCACGTCTCGCCGGGGGTGAGGAGGGCGGCGAGGATCGCGCGCGTCTCAACGGGGGTGTAGCGGGGGAGCTGACCGGGAGGCCGCCCCGCGCCGGGGCGTGCGCCACCCCTCACTCGATCTCCCCGGCGAACACGCGGCGCGCCAGCTCGCGGATGTTGCGCTTGACCTCGGCTTCGTCGAGCCCCTCGCCGTGGACGGTGCAGTCAAGGTCGATGTCACCGCCGAACCGATGGGTAGGGTAGACCGACGCCTGCATCGTGTAGGCCCCCTTGAGCGCGTAGTCGAGGTCGCCGCGGTAGTCGCGAACGTCTTCGCCGGTGAAGCCAAGCTCCGCACAGTCCTCTTTGGAGAGGCAGAAGCTGATGCGGCTCATGCCGTCACCACGTCGAAGACGTTGTTGGCGATCTCGCGCACGCGCGTCTCCACGTCGAAGACGTCGAGGTCGGGATCGTCTGTGTCGATGCGCACCGGGCGCATCCCGGTCACGCCGTCGACCCGGACCACCTCGATGTGGCCGATGTGGCCGAGCTTGCTGACCAGCAGCTTCTTGAGCTTGTCGGCGTAGTAGTCCACCTCGCGAGCGGTGAAGCCAACGCCGAGCAGATCAGACGAGACAACGCGGTATTCAATCGAGGTCATGGTGTGCTCCTTCGTTGTCGTCGGCTTCATCGCCGCCCGACCATCAATACCTAAAGTCCCCCCGCCGCCACGTCAACAAAGAATCAGAGAATCGTGGGGCGGGCTGGGTTCACGCTGCCGTGGCCTACCCGTAGTGGACGTCGAAGCCGTTGTCGATCGCGTAGGCGAACAGCTGCATCAACCGCTGCTGGGCAGAGGACAGGCGCTCCTCGGAGAGGCCAGGGTTGACGACCCGGCATCCTTGCGGTCCGGCGGAGACGGACGCCGGCGTCGCGGCCGCCGCAGTCTGGCCCGTCGCCAGCGTGCGCATGGCTCCCCGGATGAGGCCCGGCAGCGCTGTGCAGCGAAGGCGGCCGCCGAGCGCGCCGTCGTGGTCATCGAGGCCGAGCATGGCGAGCTGGAGCGCGGCGTGGCTGTTGGCGAGGTTCACCTCGGGCGCGGAGGACACCTCGTCGTAGCCGCGACAGTACGGGTCGCAGCGCTTCCCTTCGGCCTCGCAGTACGGGCACGGCACGCGCGTCGTCGGGGCGTCGGGGCACCAGAACGTAACGGACATCAAGTCACCTCCGCGGCATCGGCGAGCCGCTTCCGCGCGAGCGCGACGTATCCGGGGACGCGGCGCCGCATCTTCAGACCACGTCCATGTGAGGCGAGTCATCGACGAGCGCCCAGTCGAAGGCCTGCCAGTTGCGCGCAGAGGGGTCGTGGAGCGCAGTCGAGAGCCAACCAAGGGCAAGGTCAAGGGACTCGCCCGCAGCCGCCATATCGCCGCCCAGTGCCTGTTCCTCGCACACCTCGGCGCGGTTCACCTCGCCGGTGGGTACGTACACATCGACAACGACGGAGGTGCGCACCCACGTCATGTCCCGGCGCGTGCAGACACGCTGCCGGCGGACACCGTCCACGGCGTCGGCCATGGCGCGGAGGGTGGCCGCGAGGGCGGCCTCCTCGGTCGGCCCGGAGCGGGAGACCGTGAGGCCCGCCCCGAATCCGGGCATGACGACGGACGCGACGGCGCGGTTGTCAGTGGTCGTGATCTTCAGCTCGGTGAGGTGAGGTGTACGGCGCATCAGTCGTCCCAGTGGTGAGAGTTGGCGCGCGGGCTGGTGAACAGCAGCACGGCGAGGAATAGGTAGGTCGCCCCCAGAATGGCGGGGCAGGCGAGACTGAGGAGCGTCTCACCCACGGTTCACCTCGGCGAGCTGCTCGGGAACGATGCGCGGCCCGCGCTCGCGCTGGATGGCGAAGACACGCTCCATGACCATCTCCCGGTCGGAATACCAGAGTTTATCGGCGCAGTCCATCGCACCCTGCAAGGCACCAATGAAGTCGTGCTTGTCCTCCGTCGTCTGCGCCACCCGGAGGTAGGCCCAGGCGCGCTCCAGCACGGAGCCAGTTCGAGTGTGGATGACGGGGCGATATTTCGAAACGCTGCTGGACATAGTCGTAACTCCTCAATAGGTTCGGGGACGAAGGGGGTGTGTGCCTATTTAGGCGGCGTCCCCGCGGCTGCGATGATCTTGCAGAGCTGCTCAACGGTGTCGCCCGCCGTGTCGAGCTTGCAGCGCGTGTGCAGGACACGCTCCACCTCTCCGCGCAGGGTCACCGTGAGGATGAGGCTGTTGAAGTGCGCCTCCATGTCGACGGTGAGCACGGCGTCGTAGCTCCCGCTCGGGTAGAACCGGAGGATCGACACCTCCGAGTTCGTGTGGTCGCGTGTCATGGCGAGGTCGGCGCCCTCCGCGGCGGAGTCGAGGGCGGCGACGATACGGTCGAGGGTGGTCTGGGTAGGTGCGGACACGGGGTCTCCTTGGCAGCTGGTCAGGTGGGGTTGAGGGCGTAGGCGTCGCCGGCCTCGTCGAGGTGGGCGGCGTCGGTGCGGGTGACGGGCGTGTAGCCCACGAGGAAGGCGTCCTCGACGGCCGGCGCGTAGCGCAGGCGGCACCACCCGTCCGCGGTGCGCAGCGCTCCGCAGAGCGCGGACGATTCAATCAGGGCGCCGCGGAGGCTGGCGCGCCGGCGGGTGGGCGAGACGACGAGCTGCACCTCGACGAGGAACACCTCGACCTTGTGGCCGATGACGCGCCGCGTCCGGGGGTCCACGATGGACCAGAGGCCGGCTCGCCGGTTACGGTAGACGTCGACGACGGCGGGGTAGAGGTCCATCAGCGGCTCCGCAGCTTACGGTATTCGCGTTCGGCCGCCTGCTCGGCGGCGGCTTCGGCGGCGGCGGCGGTCCGGTCGAGCATCTCGAAGAGGCCGGAGGTGGGGGCGTTGCGCGTGAGCCGGAGGCGGGGGTGCCACGCGCTGCTGGGGTAGTAGGCGCCGGGGCGGGAGTCCATCTCCACGAAGTCGAGCGAGGTGATCCCCGCCTGCTCCAGGACCGCCACCACGTCGGCGAGCGTCCAGGTGTCGGGGAGCTGGGCGATCACGGCGCCGGCCGCCATGATCCGGCGGGTGCGGGCGGCGGCGCGCGCGGCGTAGCGGTCGCTGTCGGTGGAGCGCTTGCGGGGGGCGGGGTAGATGGGCACGGTGGACTCCTACAGGGTGGGGGTGGTGGCGGGGGCGACGAGCGCGCGGGCGGCGGCCACCCGAGTTGGGTGCTCACGGTCGAGGCGGGGGTAGCCACCCCAGCCGCCCCCGAAGGAGGCCGCCGAAGCGATACGGAAGGACCGGCAGGCTTTGCCGGGGAGGGCGTCACACGTCGGGCAACACACCGACCGGCGCTGTTTCAGGGTGAGGCGGAACACGGTGGGCACGGGGTTACTCCAGGTCGGAGGGAGTGGGGGCGAGGATGATGCAGGCGACGTAGACGACGACGAAGCCGCCGAGCGCCGCCATGCCGGGCGAGAAGGGGAAGGGCCATCCGGGCGGGACGGCGGCGAGGACGTCGAGGAGGCTCATGCGAGGTCCACGTAGAGTGTCCGCAGCGCGCACAGCTGGTCGGGCGCGAGCAAGTCCGCGAGGTCGTGCAGCGCCTCGGCTACGGTTGCCCACTCCATGTCGCCGTCCGTCACACGCCCGTCGGGCATGATGGTGAAGGTGTACCCGTCCAGTGTTGTGAAGCTGGCGGTCATTGGTTCTCTCATGGTGACTCCTGTCAGGGTGAAGTGCGGGTCAGTGGGCGCCGTGCCGCCGCGCGTCGGCGGCTACGTCGAGGAGGGCCTCGACGATGAACGGCATGTCGTCGAGGGTGAGCGCGTCGGCGACCGGCTCGTCGAGGAACGCGACCAGCTCGTGTTGCAGCAGACGGGCATTCTGCCACCCGCGCAGCCCGTACAACGTGTCGATGCGGGCGATGACGCGGGCGCGGGCGCGTGGGCTGGCATGGTCGGCGAAGCGTGCCCAGGTGCCGGCGGCGAGCCGGGAGGGCGCGCCGTTCGCACGGGCGCGCGCCTCGTCGGCCTCGCGGCGGGCCTTGAACACTTCGAGGTCGCCGTCGACCAGGGGGAGGGACATGATCAGCTCCAGGTGAGACAGTGTAACATACCCTAACGGAATATGTCGAGGCGCGGAGAAGCATCCGCCGCACGGAGTGGAGTCAACGCGACCCCGCGGGCGGAGGCTTCCGCGCGCCACGACGCCGGGGGATCGGACCCCGGCGCGGGCGCGGCCTGTCAGGCCTCGGCGGCGCGCTTTACGAGCACCGGCAGGAGCGCCCCGGCGGCGCGCTCGACGCGCCAGCGCTGCGCCTCGTCGAGGAGGCCCTCGTGCGCCGTGCGGGTGACCGCGTTGAAGGCGTCCGCGAGGGTGTCGCCCGGCTCGGCGGAGAACCCGCGCAGGAGCGCCTCCACCATCACATCCCGGCCGACGTCGGCATCCAGTTCGCCGCTCTTCACGAGGGCGCGGAGCGCCTCGCGGGGGTCCTCGTGCTTCTTCCCGCCGATGGCGACGGCGGACACCGGGGTGTCGCGGAGCACGCCCCACGAGTCGAGGAAGTACCGCGCCGCGTCGCCGCTCTGCTCGACGAGGCCGCGCACGTCCTGCGCGATGCGGGCGAGCCCGACCGTGGTCAGGTCGCGGGTCTTCGATCCGCGGTGGACGCGGCGGAAGGCGTCCTCACCAAAATCCACCGTCGTACAGTTGATGCAGATGATCCGGGTGAACGTGTTACCCCCGACGTGGGCCCCGCCGCCCGCGTCGTTCGACCGGCCGGTGATCCCGCTCTCGAACACGTCCCCGACGGACGGGCGGAACGACTGCGGGGCGTGCCACGTCGCGCGGATCGTGACGTCGGTGGTCTCGCCGTTGTAGGCCACGGCGCCGCGGGGGTCGGGCAAGTGCAAACCGTCGAGGGTCTCGACGTAGGCCGCGAGGACGCGGTCCCCGTCCATCGGCATATACGACGGGGAGACGGCGGCGAAGGCCTGCCAGTTGCCGCCGATGGTGCGGCAACGGAGGCGCACCTCCCGCGCGTCGTCGTCCGGGTAGAACTCCGCGAGGCGCGCGAGCTGGGCGTTCATCGCCTCGGCGCGGGCCGCCGGGTCCAGGAGCGTGAGGAAGCCCCACGCGGAGGGGAACGCCTTCGGGAAGCGCTGGATCAGGCCCTTTAGGGCGAGGGGCTCCAGCGCGATGGGCGCCTTGCCCCGCGTCAGCGTGCCGTCGGGCAGCAGGCGGAGCGCGCGGGCGTCGCCCAGCTGCACGTCGCGCCGGCGCTCCGCCTTGATGGCGCCGATGACCGCGCCCGCCGCGTCGCGGAAGGCGGGCAGGTCCTCGTGGCGGCGGGCGAGGGAACCGAACTTCGCCCGGCCCTCGGGCAGCATCTCGGTGCCGGCGGCGAACCAGGGGGGCGGGGCGGCGAACCCGCGCGAGGCGAGGAAGCGCTCCGCCGCGCCGATCCGCGCTGCGCTGTCAACGTCGACGTCCACGCCGGGGCGCAGGGTCGGGGCCTGGGCGGGAGCCGCGACGGGGGCGGCGACGGGGGCCGCGGGGGCGGCGTCAACGAGGCGCCCGGCGAAACCGGCCATTGCGTAGGCGCGCATCATCTCGGGGACGGGGCCCTCGACGGTCGTACCGTCGAGGCGGATCCAGCGAATGATGGGGGCGGCGGCGAGGGGGGCGGCGGCGTTGATGTTGTCGGCGTTCATGGTGTGACTCCTGATCGGTGGTGTGAGCCCGGCGCGGGGCCGCCGGGCGGGCCGGCTTTGTTGGCTGCCGGTGAGAACCATTTACCGCCCCGGTATGGGGGCGTCAAGATCTTTTCTCGGCTGCCGGCCAGACGGGGTAGGACCGTCCGGCCAGCAGAGCGCGCTACGCGCCGAGCAGGGCGGCGGGGTCGTCGCGGATCGGGTCGGCGGCGAGGACATCGGGCGGGAACCACCGCGGGGGCCGGTCGGGCTCGCCGCCCGCGAGGAGCGCCTCGACGGCGCTCTGGGCGTCCGCGGCGGCGCCCAGCTCCTCGTGGAACCCGGAGAAGCTCCACCGCCCGGCGCGGATCAGCTCGTCGCCGTCGCGGAGCCAGAGCGTATAGACGCCGGCGTCCTCGACGTCGTCGCGCGTGAGGTCGAGGTGGAGGCGCAGCCCGTCGCGCGTGTAGCCACAGTTCCAGGTGTGACGGTTCATCGGGCCGCCTTCTCGTCGAGCTGCTCGGCGAGGGCCACGAGGGCGAACGCCGCCGTAGCGGCGTCCTGGTGTCCGAGCCCCGCGAGGTGCGCGAGGTCGCGCAGGACGAGGGCGAGGTCGCCCCCGTCGTCGGTGAAGGAGGGGAACATGAGGAGGCCGTCGGGCCCCCACGTACGCGCCGCCAAGGCGCAGGCGTTGTAGTCGAAGGGCATGGTCAGGACTCCGGGGTGGTGGTGGTTAGCGCCGCTGGTCGAGGTGAAGGGGGTGGACATGAGCTACTCCTGGGCGCGACAGTCGTCGCAGAAAACAAGGGTGTCGCAGGCGAGCGCGAGCGCACGCGTCTCGGAGAGGACGAGGGTGCCGTGGTCCTCGCAGACCGTGGCCCACCCCTCGGCGTCGATCCCCGCCTCCCGCGCGCGGTACACGCCTCGGAGGGCACCCGTCCGAATGGAGGTTGCGAGGTAAACGCACCCCACGCGGGCGGCGCGTTCGCGGTCGAGCTGGAGACGGGAGAGCACAGGGGCCTCGGTGGTGATGCCAGTATGCCCCGTGGGGTGGAACCCGTCAATCCACTACGGTATATGTTTCTTCGAGCGTCGGGGTCTCGACGCGCCGAATGTCGAGGTTCGAGCGCCTGAATCTCGAGATGCGGAAAGTTAGACCGTAGCGGTTGAATCGTCGAAAGCCGGCGTTACAAGGGCTGTAACGCGAGACGGCAGTTTGGCGGCCGAGAATCCGGGGCGTTACGTGTTACGCATGCCGTGAGGAGGGGGGGCCATAGGGCTATACGAGCAGATAGACGAGACACGATCGGAGTAGAGACAGGCATAAAGCGCCTATAGGACGAATGAGTGATCTTGAGCTGGTGTTGGGGTTGGTAAGTGCCTTTGATCGTTGGGGGAATGCGTTATGGAGATCGAGGGATCGGCCTCTTTCGGTGTAACACGGCGTTTAACCTGGGTTATTTGAAAGTCGGGGTTGACTTGTCAAGAGGGGTCCGCAACGATTCATAGAATCGAGTCGCGACGGTCGGCCCGCCGGTAGATAGGTGAAGCGCAGCTTCAACGCCGATATACATCGACGATAGATGCCGTGCTACCCGGAGTAGAATCGCTTCCGGCCGCCGGGGTACGGGCCCGCCGGGCCGCTTCGCCGGGGTGCCGGACCGCCGGTCCGCCGGGAGGGGGACGCGCCGCCGGTCCGGCCCGCCGGCGAGGGTGAATCGCAATAGAGCCGGCGTTGAAACTGCACTGTCCGCAGTGCTGTTTCAACGGCGGCCCGCCCCGCGAGGGCCCCGGCCACCGGCGCCGCCGGAGCGGGAGCGGGAGGAAGGCCGCCGGACCGCCGGAAACGGCACTGGGAAGCCCGCCACGGCACGCGGGCCGCCGGGGTAGGGGGTAGCCGCCCCCCGGCCGCCGGACGGCTTAGAACGCTTCCCAGTGCCGCTATCGCGTGTCGGCCCGCCGGAGGGTCGACCCGCCGGACGGTCGGGCGATCGGGGAGGGGGCGCCGGTCGGGCGCCGGGGCGGTCGGGCGCCGAGCTGCCGAGCTGCCGAGCTGCCGAGCTGCCGAGCTGCCGAGCTGTCGAGCTGCCGGACATCGGGCGCGCACAGAATGCCCGGAAACAGCACCGGGAAGCGCGCCAC
>Ga0181358_1000694_pt1 | contig 15102 bp, 15 predicted proteins | sample Fa13VDMM110SD_FD_130096 | JGI IMG/M metagenome (GOLD analysis project Ga0181358, IMG submission 130096) | Freshwater viral communities from Lake Michigan, USA - Fa13.VD.MM110.S.D | ecosystem: Environmental > Aquatic > Freshwater > Lake | place: USA: Michigan | collected 2013-09-24
ATAGGCATATCGTAAATAGTATAATAATCATATCCACCATTACCATTATAACATATATCGTGGATTGATTTAAATAAATTAAGTCTATATTCCTGAGTCAGGCCAAAAAAAGTTGGCAGTGATTGGAATATCAATGTCCTCCTCAACACCGTTTTCAGTCAAGTATTTAGCCGTTAATTCTACATCTGGTTGGGTTGTTTTTAAGTGTTCTCTAAATGCTCTGGAGTCTTTTGCTAAAAGGTAATTATCAACAAATTCACGAATAGTTTTTTTATCTTCATTACCATTTACTGAGGTAATTAAGTATTTTAATCTAGTAGATAATTCGGCTGATGCATTTTTATCAATCTTTTTAAGACCTTCAATTTCGGCTTGGATTTGTTTTTCATCTTTACCGGTTAAAATTTTATAAGTAATAGTATTTCCTGTTGATGGAAATGTATACTCAAAAGAATTAACTCCTTTAGTAACTTTAGACTCATCTAAATATCTCATAGGACATTGAGTTAAATCTACAGTAACAATTTCATCACCCATTTTAAAAGAATAATCTTTACCATAACCTAATACTCGAGCAGCTACCATTACCGCATTTTTGTCACCTATAATTAATTCATCATATTCAATTTTAGTAACAATAAGTGATTTTAATAGTTTTTCTAAAACTACTCCCTGTTTAATGTAATTTTGATTGGTTAAAATGTCTTCTTCTCTAGCGGTCATGTATTTCATTTCAATTTGACCTGAGGATAGGGGAGATGATGGTGGATAAATTAGACCTTTTGAGGGTAATTCTACAACTTCTGTGGGAAACTTAAATTCGTTCATAAACTTATTTTGTTATAAATATATAAAGAAAAAAGAAGCTCGCAAAAAATGCGAGCTCCTTCAATAATACTTGTAATTTTATTAAAAATTCAACACACAATAATCTGGTTGAACGGTCATTGTAATGTTAACAGCTGTATCTGTAGTATCCCAGTTGTAATCACCGAAGTTAGCTTCTGTAATCAAGGCACCTTTGATAATCCATTCTGAAACGATATCACCTACAGGTCCTAATACGTCGAATGTTAAGTCTTTCTTGTAGAAATCACTATAACCATCACGTCCAGTTACTGATTCGTGGTGTAAACGTACCCATTCCATTACCGCCTGTGCTCCTGAAGGAGTGATAGGATCAAATAATGTAAATTGGATAGTACCCCAAGTGGTTTTACCTTTTACAAAGCGTTGAACGTTTATATGATTTAAAGGTACTGTACCTTGGGTTAACGTGACTGCACCAACACCTTTAATCTCATACGCTGGTATACCGTCAATATACATAATGAATCGGTTTGCCTGTTTGGGTTCAAAGGCTGTGAAAAATATTTCGTTTGGATCTAATACTGCCATTTTATTTATTTATTTGTTTTGTTATAAATATTCTGTTTTTAAAAAATTACGCTGGGAAAGTAGCTCCTGTAGGTAAGATGTTGAAATCCAAGTAAATGAATTCAGCAGTCTTAGTAGGCTGTAAGTAAATTTGACCAACTAATTGATTTCTATCGATTACATCTGGAGTGTTATTGCTTGAATCCATAACTACTTTGAAAGCATACAAACCTTGACGTTGTTGTACTGATTCCAAATATGGGTTAACTTGGTTCAAGAAACTTGTACGAGTAGCGATTGTATTCTGTTCAAACACCAAGTTGTTAGCAACTTGAGAGATGTAAGATTTAAGAGCAATCAACAAACGACGAACGTTTACACGATCCAAAGCACTTGCTTTAGTTTGTAATGTTTTCTGTCCGTAAACTACAACTCCTGTTCCAGGGAAAGTAGCAATTGGGTTAACTTTGTTTGAATATAAGGTATCGCGGTTTGATTGAGATAATTTTTTCTCAGCTCTTACTACGTTACCTAATCCACCTCTGTTAATACCAGCTGGTGCAAACCAAGGCTCAGATACTGAATCGTTATAAGCATAAACACCACCGATCATAGTTGAGGCAGGAACCCAAACCAATTGAGCAGAATCTGGATCAATTGTTTGAACCCAAGGCCAGTATGAAGCAACATATGAACTGTTTTTGGATTGAGCTTGAGTAGTTACAGTACTAATACTTGAGCTGTAAGGTACTAAATCACTTACAAAAATATTATCACCACGATTCATTGTGTTGCTAATGATCGAAGTTACTTGAGAAGATCCAAGAGGAGCTTCAGAAGCAAACAAACCAGGAGCTGTCAATACGTTAAACCTGTAGTCATCTTGGTTAGATAACAAACTAATCATATTGTTGTAGCTTGATGAATTTAATCCTTGGATGTTTGATACACCAGAAATGATTGTGTTGTAATATTTAGCAGCACTACCTGTAAATAAAGCACCTGTAGCTCCTATAAAAGAACCACTTGCATTATTGGGAATAGAACTAGTATATTGAGCTTTTGCAGTACCGTTGTTATCAAAATACAATGGAGTAGGAGTTAAAACATTAGCTACATACACGTATCTTGAGGCATTAGGATAATCACCATTTATAACAACTTGGTTATCAGTTGAATCATAAGCTTTTACTTGGTTACCAATTACTCGAGCAACATAATTTGGAGCTGTAGGATCCATTGATAAATTAGTCCAAGTTTCTAATATTGTTTGATCAGTAGCATTATCATCACCTTGACGAATCAACAAACTAAAAGTCCCAGAACCAGTATCACGGTTAGCGATTTGCCATCTAACGTTATCTGATGAACCTGATACTAATGAGCCATTAGAATCTAATGAACTAGAACTATTCATAATAAGTCCTTGTGATAAAGTACTCAATACAATAGATTCTGAAGTATTAGCGTTAAGGATAGAAACTCCACCTCCACTAGGTCCAGTAACTGAACCAGTAGCTGTTGTAGCAGAAGTAAATGAACCTGTCACTACTCGAGCTACTAACAATGTTTCACCACCATTTACAAAATAGTTATAAGCTGCAATAGAAGTGAAATATGTGTAAACTTGGCTACCACTTAAAAAAGTAGTACCAAATTTGTTTTGATAATCACTGTAAGAAGTAACAATTGTAGGAACTTCTACGGGACCTTTAACGGTAGGACCAATAATAGCAGCACCTACTGTTACAGGTTGCTGTGTAATAAAGGAGTTATCGTTTTCGATAGCGAGTACGCCAGGTGATATTAATGTTTCTGCCATGTTTTAGAAATTTTGTTGATTTTATTCTATGATAAATATCATAGAGGGGGTTAAAAATTAAGCAACAACAGTAATTTCTCCTTTTTCTAAGTCGATTGTACCGTTACCGTACTTAGTTTGGAGTTCATTACTCAGTGTTGCTTCAGAATTTCTAATTTCAACTAAAAGGTTGATTAAATTTTCTTTTTGCAATTCTAATTCTTGAATTCTCATTTCGATAAAACCGAAATCGGACATTAACTGTTCTCTTTTTACTTGTAAATCCTTAATTGCTTGGATTTCTTCTTGTTCTAAAACTTTGGTTTCCATATTATTTTTTTTTATTTTTTAGTTGTATAAAGGTAGTTTATAAGTAGCACCATCTACTTCAATTGATAACCAAGCTGAAGGTACTCCTAAAATTACAGATGAATTAACACCGTAAGCATTACTAGGTAATACATATCCTGTTGTTCCTGGGGCTGTAGTAGTTGATCCTGTAATTCTTACTGATCCTGTAACTGTAAGTGAACTTGAAACATTAACAGAACCACTAACATTTAATTTATATCCAGTATCTACACTTCCTGTTCCTATTTGGACATTTCTAGAACTACTAAATATAGTAAAAGCTATTTGTTCTCCTGTGTATGTATTTGCTACTGGAGAAGCATTAATAGTATTTAAGGGTACTGTTGAAATTTGGAAATTTGAACTTGAATCAAATAACAACATTGAGCGAGTTGGGCTCGCCGATAATTTCATTCCTTTTCCGTCAGCTGTTGATGCAAACGAAGCTACTACCTCAGCATTAGCTGCAGGATTTAAATATACTGAATCGTTGTATGTGGTTCCATAAACATAAGTACGAGCATTGGTAGATTGAATTTGTAATAAATTACCGTCGTATGTTAATGTAGACTCACCGTTAAGTGTATTTGCGGTACCAGTTGCTGTTAAAATATAATTGTTTGTATTATTATTAATAGTTACTCCACCTGAACCTGATAAAGCACCTGATGCTGTGTAAGCAACGTTTCCTGTAGAGCTGTCTATAACTAAAACTCGGTTATATGCTTGTTGTGCTAATCCATTAATACCAACAGAACCTGTTAAAATTAATGAACCAGATAAAGTAATATCATAAGCGGCAGTACCTGTAAAGGCATCAATACTTTGGGATACGTCAGATGCTTGAACTACGTTTCCTGTTAAAATATTAGATTTGGTTAATGTTAATGCCATATATTAATAAATATTACGGGTTTTGTTTTTCCACCAAATGTTTTAACTTATCTATAACCATTTTTGAGGTAATTGATTTAGTACACTCAAATTGTCTGTCTGTTCCCTTGTGTCTTGGACACCAATACCAATCCCCTTTATCAAATTGAAATTGAGGATCAACCCAACATGAATTACAAACCGATTCATTTACAATTCTAATACAGTTACTTTGGAACTCGTGTTCTTTATTAGTCATATTAGATATTAGGACTACTTGTTTATTTAGAGCCCAAGCTAACCAAGATAATCCGCTAGATAATCCAACAAAAAATTCACTGTAGTGTAAAAGGTTCATTATATTATTTATTGATTTATCCTCTAATTCAATTACACCTTTTAATTCAGATGATTCTAAAGAAAGATTTAAAACATCATATCCTTGTTCATTAAAATAATCAACTAAATCTTGCCATCCTGTTGGATTATTCCAATACTTTAAACCAGATGTAGAATGATAACCGATTGTAATATATTTTTTATCTCGTTTATTTTCGGCAGGAGTAAAGTCAATTTTAGGTTTTACTTCAGTATGTTGTAGTCCTAAAATATTTGATGATACTTTTTGTAAAGGTATAGTATTAAATAATTCTGGTTCTTTATCTGGATTTAGATAGCATCCTATTGTATAAGCCGAGTTAATGTTATGGGCTATTGAACCGGGAGTTATGAATTCAAGTTCGGGGTATTGAGTTTTAAATAAATGATTCCAAAATGTTGATACTACTACTTGGCACTTATGTTTTTTTCTAAATTCTTCTACATAAGGAAACCAAGCAATTGTGTCTCCTAAAGACTTAGAATCAATAGATATAAAAACTCGTTTGTTTTTTAAATTAAGAATATGTTCAATAACTAAATTTTCATCTTCCCATACTTTAACAGTCCATTTAGTAAAGTATTGTCTGTTTAGTTTAGTCCACATATTACATTTTATAGTATCCTCATAATTAACATCACCGTTTTCATCAACAAATTGTACCTTGTATTCTGAATCTGAATTGCCTAGTAATTCAAAATAAGGATTGTTTATAAATGTAAGTATGTAATCAAGTTTTTTAGGATTATAAACTTGGATTTGTGGTTCAGAATTCAATAATGACTTATAAAAGTTAATATGTTTTTGGGCAAATTCTTCTACTTGATTTAAAGGTAATGAATACTCTTTTGGATTAGAAATTGTTTTAAGTAAAATTTCTACGTTTTCGTTTATATCATCTTTTATTTCTGTGATATAATCGGTAAACATATTTAAATACTGTTTTAAGTTTCTAGATAGTGTTGGAAGACCATAAGACACAGCCTCTCGTATAGCTAAAGGATTACATTCCCATGTTGAGTTAAACATAAAAACGTCTGCTGCCTTCATAAAAGTATCAACATCGTTTCGCTCACCCCATACAGTAACATTACTTGGAATATCCTGCATAATTGGTTCCCAATATTCTTTAAAATTAGGTGCTTGGTTTCCTATAAAATGAAAATGTAGTTCTGGATTGGTTTGGAGTACTTGTTTAGCTATTTCTACTCCCTCTTTTTGATTTTTACCTTGAGTCCATAATCCAACATTAATAATGTGTTTTTTATCTAAATCAAATCCTAATTGCTTTTTAGCCTCTGTTTTTTCCTCTAAAGTTGGTACATAGTTTTCTATAGGAAATTCAGCAACCATGTTTTTACTAGGCATAGATTTAAAAGTAACTATTTGGTGCCACGGGGTACAAAAAGCATATCCATCAGGACTATATTTTTTACTCGTATCTGGATTAAACCAGACGTTATGACATGTTTCAACTACTCTCCAGGTCCTATTTTTATCATATATTTGATCAAACAATGATTCGGGTGCTTTAGTATAAGAATCTAAACACTCAATCATTTCATCAATATGAACAATATTTATCTTATTGTCTTTAATTATATTAATTAATTCTGATTTGTTTTCACTTAATGACCAAAAATGATCATTACCTATTATTTCTAGTATTTCGTTACGTTGAACTACATAATCATAACTAACATTTGTAAACTCAACAACAAATATTTCAATGTTTGAACAATATTTTAATAATGATTTTATTCGTTTAAGCAAAAATGAAGGCATTCCTCCAGTAGATAAATGAGGGGCAACAAAAAGGATTTTTGTTTTTTGATTATCTATCAAATCAAACATTTTTTCAATTTCCTCAATTCTTTTTTCACCATGAAATGCTATAATTTTATTTTTATCTTTTGGTAGTTTATAATATTCGGAAACAAAAATATCTTGATCTGTTTGGGTTTCTAAAAAATGTTTAACCGTATCGGATCCTTTAACATTAACGTAAACCATTGGCAATCCCTTATCTTTTATCCTCCATGTTAAAATATTATATATAGTTTCCTCTTGTAGTGGACTTACATTATAAACATTAGTTATTTTAGGAAATAAATTTTTACAATCTCTCCATACCTCTAAAAACGGTTTTACGTTTTTTGTTCCTACTAAAATATTTGTTGTATGATACTGACCTCTTTGTTCTGGTTTCATATTAAAGAAGTCCATCATTGGCCATTCTAAAGTATTCTTCAGATCAACTGAATCATCGTTTTTCCAAAAAGGATTACCCTTAATACTTCCATCTGGATTGGTTAGTAAAATAAATTCATAAGGACCAAGAGATGCTAATGGAAATGATTCTACCTCATCACAATAGGAAAATATAGTATCTATGTTTGTGTTTACAATACAGTCTGAATCAATATAAACCCATTCCTCAATTCCTGATTCACAAGCATTAATCATAGCATCTATTTTACCACCTAAAGCTAAGAATGTTCTAACACTTTCTCTGCTTACATAGGAATTACCATGTTGTTCTATAAAATCGTTTTGATTTAGTGCCGGAAGATTTAAATCAATTCTTTTACAAGTAGCTAATGATTTTAGTTTATCACTACCCTCGTAATCAATTGTGTATACTAGTAAATCATGGTTTGAATATTTTTTTATACTTTTAGCCAACTGAAGGGTTATTTCTTCATAATTTTCAGTGGTGTGGGTTATAAAACATCTCATTACAATTTTTTTAAAGATATTAAATTATTGTCTTTATCAAAACCTTTAATTAATAAATCATTTTTTGGAAATGAAGGGTCATAATAAAGATTATAAATTACTTTAGGTAGTATTTTTGAAAAATTATACTCAAATAAAATATCCTCGTTATGATACATAATAATTTTTATATTATCAAGCTCTATTAAAGAATTAAAATCAATCCTGTTATCATTATAATATTTAAAATTATATAATAACCCACCTGAAAAATAATTTAGATCAGATGTTAAATTGATTCTGTCTTCTCTGTTGTATCCTGTAACATGAACAATAAAATCTCCAGGTTGCCAAGCATTATCATTAACCCCCAAAGCATTAAGAACCATAAACGGACTATTCATGTACCAAAATCTGTTTAGCACCTTTTCCGGTACTATTTTTACTTTGTCTTTAAATACTGGTTTGTCTATAGTGATTCTGGCTTGTCTTCCTTCATAGTCAAATGTATTAATATCTATGTCTATAGGCCATTCTTTAGCGTCCCATATGTCTTGAAGAATATTAATACCGGTTTCGTCATTTTTTACCAAATATTGGCTTGTAATAACACAATTTGTTCCTTGAGTATTTTTTATAGGAGTATCAACCGGTTCTATGTTATGAGCAGGAACTATAAAAGAATAATTATCATCAATAATTGATTCTAACTTTATAGTACTATTCATTATTAAACAATCAGTATCTAGGAAAAATAACCATTTAAACTGATTAGTTTTTAAAACATCAATAGATACTTGAATTTTTTGCCATTGAGGTGATCTACCATTATCAATGTTTTCTATTTTATGAGAAATAAGAGTATATCCATGTAAATCACAATACTGTTTTATGTTTTTGTCAATAGTTATTTCTGCTAATTCAGCATAATAATCATCGTACAATACTAAAACACAGATTTCTTTAGGATCTAAAATCATACTTTTTGTATTAACCAACTCCCAAACCACTCTTCAGTAATAACAGGTGTATAGTTAAACTCTTTACAAAACTCATCAACAGCTGGATTGACTCCAAAAACACCATGATATACCTGATTATTGCTCCAGATGTGTTTATCTTTACCGTTTTCAGCAAAATTAGGATCGTTATACCAATCTAAATTAATATAATCATGACCCCACAAATAACCACCTTTTTTTACTTTAGGATACCATAACTCAATATCTTGTTTTACAAAATCATAAGCATGGTTAGCATCAATATAAACAAAATCTAATGAATTATCTTGAAATATATTTGATGCTATTTGAGAAGATGCTCTAACCATAATCCCTCTATCCTCATGTCCTGAAATGTTTTTAATTGCTTCGCCAAAGATGTCAATTTCAAATCGACCATGATTACTCATGTCTGTGTACTCTTCTCCTAACGCCCTCCAAACATCCACCATGTAGAGGGTACCAGACCAATTTTCTAGGATTTCTTTTGAAAATTCACCTTTAAAGGTTCCTACTTCAACACCAAATCCATTTGGGAATTCAGACCCTATTTTAGATAATAATTCAAGTCTGTTCATATTTTAAACTAAAATTTTATCAATAGCATCCATATCAAACATTTCACTTAAGTCCTGATAAGGGCATTCGTGTAGCTGACCATCAAAAGAATAATCAAACAAATATGAATCAATCATTTTAGTTTGTCCTTTTGGTGGTAATGACTTGATGTTTGTATGCATTTCATATCCAAAATTCTCTGGTGATGTTCCCACCCAGAATATAGTTGATGGTAAGTTTAAAGCAGCGGCAGCATGTTGTAAACAAGAATCAATTAAGAAACGTTTTTCTGAGGCTGCAACTAATCCAAATAACTCCATATTGCTCATAGGATAGTTTATAATTTCTGCTCCTGGGATTTGTGGGCTGTTTTCTCTTGTAATTTGCATTACATGATAGTTTTTACCTACTTTATCAACAATATAGTTAGCTAATTCAATAGGCATATCTCTAGTCCAAGCATAGTCTAAGGCTTGACCTTGAAACAAACCACCGTTTGTTTGTATCAACAAAATTGGTTTTGGTCTTTGCCAAACATTAGTTAACTTCTTTTGCATCATGTTCATATGCAAGTTAGGTAACTGTTTTTTATAAGATACTCCTAACAATTCAGCCCAGTTTTGTACAAGGTGTTTTTGTTTTAAGATATGACCTGTTTGGAAATAAGGTTCATGTCTGAATACTAGGGTATCTTTATTTAAGATGTAATCCTCATAAAAATAGGCTGTCATACCTACTCGATAAACCCTATGAACATCTGGGTGGTTTAAAAACACTTCCGGATAGGAAGCAACTACAACGATTTTTCTGGTTTTGTATTGTTTTGCAATATCAGGTAACAAAGCAGTTGCTGCAATGTTTTTACCTAATCCACCTTCAATGTGCCAGACTAAAAACTTATTATCCATATTATTATCTTTTCCTTGTACTACTGAAACTAAGACAGGACTAATATCCATGTCTGGTATAGTGATTGATTGAAACTGTGTTTCGTTTTGTGTTTTAAAACCGACTCTCATTAAATTTTATATTCAAAATCGTTAAAGAACCAAGCATAATGATTTTCAATTAAACGGCAAGCATTAGGACCTAATGTTTCTCCCCAGTCTGGTTTAACTGGTTTTAATTCCTGACGGATAATATGGTCACCGAAAATACCGTACCACTTATCATCCTCATGAGTTACCTGTTTAATGTTTTTAAAATCATGTTGGTAGAAGGGCAGTTCCAAGTACTCGTAGATACGCTTTAATTGAGTATCAGGGTCAGAACAAAGCTCTTCAAATTTAACGAATAGAATATTTTTGTGCAAACCTTGAACTAAGATTTGATACAAACGATCCATAGAAGGACCAATTGGAGGATTTACAGACCAAACGTCAATACGTTTATCGGTTGTAGTACCTGTTAGATTACCCCAGTTTGCAATATGGTGATCGATCAAAGGATTTTTTCTATACTTCTTTTCTAATGAAGCATAAATACCTCTAATGTCCCTAATCATGCAGATCATTTTTGGGTTTGGATCAAAAGCGTTTACAAATTCCCATTCAGAACCCCAACCTCTGCATTTATCAATAACGTAAGGTTTGTCGGTTAGATTTTCATAGAAACCATAAAGACCGCTCTTTAAAAAACCTCTAAAACCAGTTAACATCTGGTCCTCGTCTTGGGCTTTGAATTCTAAACTGTCTGTAAAGATTGTCCTAGAGGCCGCTAACATCTCATACAATCCCGAAGTTGGAGTTGTATGGATGTCAGGATTTTGCCCTAGTATGTTTTGGATCAATGTTGATCCAGCTCGCGGAAGGGAGCTATTGTAAAATAATTTTTGTGGCATAACGTCATTATAATAACTAATTTAAAAGGTAAGTTCTTATTAACCTAAGAACATATTATTTGTGCTACCAGATACTATGGCGATAACGTTAGTACCTTGCTCATTAGCTAATGCATCTAAAATAACACTATCATCTTCACCCCAAGTAGTAATGGTTGAACCTGATAATACAACGTTAGTAGCATAAACGGTTTGGAAAGTAGTTACACTACCTGATTCAAAAGTACAGTTACCATACATAACACGGAAGTTAACTTGGTTACATCCTAAAGCGTATTGGTTAGCTACAGCAGCGATGTAAGAACCAGTGATGTAGTTTGTTGTTTGATCAAAAAGATCAGTCTGTTGGGCTAAACTAATTACAGGGCTAATTTGTCCAAAAATCATTGTATTGCTCATAATATTTTTGTTATAAATATGTGGGTGTTGTTAAAAAATGTAAGAATTTTTAAAAAGAATGTCCATTTGTGTTATTTGTTTTTGTGAAGGTTTTAAATAATCTAAAATATCTTCAATGTAAAAACCATATGCTTTCATAATAGGTACTATTTCATCCATTAATGGGGCTTTTACATTATATTCTACAGTAGAAACCTCAATTAACACATAATTAGATCTCATGATAGTTGAACGTCCGCCTGATAAAATATCTAGTTCTGCTCCTTGAACATCCATTTTAATTAAATCAATTACCTCATCAGCAAAATATTTTCTGTTATCTAAAGTATCTAATTCAACTTCTACTTTTTCAAATTTTCCATCAGCATACCAATCTGTATTTTCTCTATATAAAGAGGCTCCAGTTCCTATTGTATTTACTTTTTCAACAAATAATTCTGCTTTACCTTGTTGATTAGATAAAGCAATCATTTCATAACCATGAGATAGTTTTTGTAAATATGGCTCACAATTTGGATTAGCCTCTACCATAACAATCTGACATTCAGGAGCTAATTGAGTGATTGCTTTTGAAAAATCACCTATGTGGGCTCCAATGTCTACAACCCGTTTTGGTTTACTGTAGTTTATAAGTTTGATATAATTCATCTAAATATTTCTCCCATTCTTTAATTCTGTAGTCCCATCCCCATCTTGGAGTATAGGTATTAACCTGGTTAGTTAAGTGTTCTTCTAGTTTATTTTCTCTAATTAATTCAATTTCCTCACCTAATATTTTAGCAAATGCCTCAGCATGTAAGTCAGGATTAGCTAAGTAAGGATACATTCTAGCCCATCCTTCTGTTGTTTCTGGTAGGGCACCTAAATTAGAAGTTACTACTCTTAATCCAGCACACAAAGCCTCTATAATAGCTATACAAGAAGTTTCCTCAAATGTATTAGGATAAGCTAAAATATCAAACTCATGTAACTCATTTCTTAAGTCCTCGTTAGCTATAGAACCTCTATAAACTACATCAGGTAATTCATTACATTTGTTATATAAATGATCATACTGGAAGTCTGTTTTGCCAAATTCTTCCCCATATATCTTACAAGAGGAAAAAACATGTAACTCAGCATTTTTAGGTTTTAATATTTCCCATGCTTCTAATAATACTTCCAAACCACGCCACGGTGTTGACGTATAACACAGTCTAACTGTGTCTCTAACGCCATGCCTACGAGGAGTCACCCCAATACATGCATTTTTAAAAACCGCGGTTTTATACCCCGGTATATTAAACATTTGTCTAAAACGTTCTGCTTGCCAATGACTAACAAACACAAACCTATCTATTTTTTCAATCCATTCTGGTTCCTTTAGGAACTGGATAGCACCTTGATCATAAGATAATTGATTCCAGTAAATAGTTGGTTTGTTAAAATCAGCGTAAGGTAAATAATTAAATATAGAGAATTCCTCTTGATAATTTAAGGCGAGTCGTTTCATTAACTCATCATACATTAATTCTGTTCCGCCTTTTGGTTTATCAAACGTAGCCATTCTTTTTTATAAAGTTTTCAAAGTTACCTTTAAATTTTTTAATTCCAATATGATTACAAGTAATTGTTGGGTCTAACCATACTTTATATCCTAAGGATTTCCATTTGTTACAAAGAATATAATCTTCTGAGATTAAGTCTCCGTTTTCTACTTTAATATCAAACACCATTCTGTGTTTTTCTCCCTCACTAGTATACTCATCGCTTATTTCCCATAGTTTATCTAAAGCAAACTTAGAGACTTTCATAAATCCTGTTCCTACACCATCTACTTGAATAAGTTTCTTATCCTCTGAATGTTTTAGTTTTTTATCTATTAATTTGACTGTATAACCTTCTTTTTCTGTCTTTTTAATCAAAGCACCTCCAACAATTGGTTCTGGTCGCTCTAAAAGATTAAAAAACCAATCTGGTTCCCATTCAGTATCTGAATCAATAAAGAATAAATCATCATATTTTCCGTCAATAGCTAATTTGATCAAGCTATTTCTTGCTCTTTGAATTAAAGAGTCGTAACTTGTATAAATAGCATGAACGAAAATACCTTTCTTTTCTGCTTGTTTAACAGTCTCTATTAAACTGTTTGCAAACCAAACATCAATTCGGCCATCATAAGAAGGTGTACCAATTAGAACCCTACGCATAACAATTAATATAATAATAAATATTTAAGAATCCAAGTTATTTTTAAGATACTGTTATATTATATAAAATACCTGAAGAATTTGTTAGTCCAGCACTGGCTCCTGTGGATTGCCATGTAAAAGTACCACCACCCGAACCAACGTTAATACGATTAATCCCATTAACTGAAAAAGCAATATTAGATATGGTATTACCTGGGATTGTATTTACAATAATTTCCCAATAAACATTTTCTACTAAAGGAGAATTTGTAACACCTCCGGGAATTGGTAAAGGACCTCCTGATGATGGTGCTGTAGCATTTATTGCAAAACTATTATGAACATTATATACCATGTTATAATCTTTACAAACTACTTGAACGTTTACATCATTATTTACTGGAGGAGCTGGAGGTACTGGAGGGGGGTTAGTTAATGGGTTACTCCAAGAAAATTGGATATTAAAAACAGTCCCATCAAAATAATAATATTTGTTAGTATAGTTACCAAAGTTAATAGGATCTATACTTTGTGTAAGACCTCCACCTACATTATATATAACATTAGCTCCAATAGGTGCACCAAATCCTGATCCGTCATTACCCCAACCATTATAAATGTTAATGTTTGATCCTAAAGGACCTTGTTCCCAAGAATTATAGGTTATATCACTAAAACTTTCTTGAGCAGACCAACCGGGATTTGGTTCCTGCCATAAATCATCTAAACTTATTGGTCCTCCTGGGGTTGGCATGGTGATTTACTTTTTAGTTCTTTTATTTCTTCATTCAATTCTTTAATTGCCTCAATTAACAAAGCAACTAAGTTAGGATAAGCTACGTTCAAGGTACCGTCTTGGTTTTGTGTAACAACCTCAGGCAACACTTTTTGTATTTCTTGGGCTATAACACCGGCTCTTCTTGTTTTAGAATCATCATCTGTACGAACATATGTGTATCCGTGGATTTGTTCAATTTTTTCTAGAGCATTATCTATTACTTGTAATTCTGTTTTAACAGATTCATCTGAGAAAGCCGCTATATCGTTAGTAGAATAAATTGAAATACCTCCAAACGAACTAGATACGTGTAGGGGATATAGAGGGGCTGTAAAACCTGGTCCCACACCAACAAATCCTGTTGAACCAGTAACAAACATTCTTATGTTACCTGCTCCATCGGAGATGAAGATGTTGTTGTTTTGGGTACCGAAACCATTACCGCTTGCTGAGCCTAGGATTACGTTACATGCTCCTGTTGTGATACAAGTACCAGCATTTTGACCTATAGCTGTATTTTTAGTACCTGTAGTAGTATTTCTTAAAGCATCTTTACCAATGGCTGTGTTATAAATACCTGTTGTATTAGATAAAAGAGCGTAATGTCCTAAACCAGTATTGTAGTTACCTACAGTATTAGAATATAAAGCACCTTGTCCTAAAGCTGTGTTTCTGTTACCTGTTGTATTTGTTGCTAATGTGTTATCACCTACAGCAGTATTTCTTACACCACTTGTATTAGATCTCATAGAACAAAAACCAACTGCAACGTTTGCGTTTGCTGTTGTATTACTTCTTAATGCACAGAAACCTACTGCTGTGTTGCCTGAGGCTGTGTTACTATATAAAGCTTCAA
>Ga0181358_1000709_pt1 | contig 14949 bp, 13 predicted proteins | sample Fa13VDMM110SD_FD_130096 | JGI IMG/M metagenome (GOLD analysis project Ga0181358, IMG submission 130096) | Freshwater viral communities from Lake Michigan, USA - Fa13.VD.MM110.S.D | ecosystem: Environmental > Aquatic > Freshwater > Lake | place: USA: Michigan | collected 2013-09-24
CCTGGGAAGTTAATTTACTTTCCTTGACTGAATTGAAAATTCAAAATAGAATGTGATTTCTCTTTTAAGAATGCAAATCAGTTTTTCAAATATGATATGAAATAATTTTGGTTTCTTTGTTTTCCCCCCCGAAAGCATAAGTTCGACACCACGATTTGGTGTGATATCTTTATTTAGGTTTGACATTGTGTCATTTTCTGCTCCTTCAGGAACTTAACAGTATCAGTACATCCACCAAGTTTCTTGGAACCACATATAACTTGAGGAAATGTAGAACCTTCACCAAACTCGGCATAAAACTGATCTTTGGTAAAGTGTTCATTAAGATTATACACCACAAAGTCGCTTCCTGTCAATTCTAATACAGTTTTAATTTTATGACAGTACGGACAATTTTCTTTTGAATAAACTGTGAAATTCATAATTGTTTAATATCTAAAGTAATTTATATAAGAAAAAAGAGGAGATTTCTCTCCCCCCTATTATACCACCAACAGACCTTTCCCACCACAGAAAGGATCTTCATTCCCAAAGATACAAGGATTTTGAAGACCTTGATATTATAGGAGATTTTGAATCAGGTGTCAAGTCACAGAGCATGAAGTGCGGTAAGTGCTTCCTGATATTTGGCAGATGCTTCTGCTTCTTTCTGTGCCTTTAGAGTTTCATCTTCGTCAGTTCTTGCTTCTCCAGAGAGTTGTTGTGACTCAAAATAAGGAGTTGCAACACTATTATACTGTTCTTCGGTAAGAATCTGAACACATTTTTTTGTAGATGTGCTAGATTCATACGCTTCAGCTATAACAGTTGTGTCGGGAACTTCCGAAAGACATACATCAATACCAGCAACATCTTGTAACCAGATTTTAACACCCAATCCAGGAAACTCTTTTTCGGGATGCCTTCTTTCAACGGGATTACTATCACTACTATAATTTCCGGTATTAGTATTAATCCAATAGTGCTTAATGTACTGCATTTTTTATAATTACAATTTCAATTATTTATAATTTTTCCATTAACAATCATCATATCCAAATTTGATTTCTCAAAAAACTGAATTGCTTCTTCTTCGGTTTCCAAAATAGGTTCACCATTTCCATTTAAACTTGTATTCAAAAGAACAGGAACTCCAGTGATATTTTTAAATTCCTTGATTAGATTATAATAAGATGAATTTGTTTCTTCATTTATAGTTTGAAATCTAGCAGATCCATCAATATGAGTTACTGCTGGTATTTTTTCCGATTGTTTGACCTGTGCAGTATAAAGCATAAAAGGACTTGGAATTGGAAAATCAAACCAGTCTTGGTAATCTTCTTCCAATACAACAGGAGCAAATGGACGAAACCATTCTCTGGACTTAATTACGTGATTAATCAATTCACGATTATGAGGATTTCTTGGGTCGGCAAGAATAGAACGATTACCTAGTGCTCTTGGACCAAATTCAGATTTTCCTTGAAACCATCCTATAATTTTTCCATTTGCTATTTGTTGTGCAATGTGAGGATAATTTGGGATTTCTATTGGATATTCCTTTCCAAGATAACACAAGTCTTTTGCACGATATGAATATCTTGGTTCATCCAAAATATGATGCGCAACATAAAGTGCAGCTCCAACGGAAGTTCCATCATCACCACAGGCAGGAAAATGATGAAAATTCTTAAATTTAGATTGTTGTACTACCTTTGAGTTTGCATTACAATTTAGAAAAGACCCCCCAGAAAGACATAGATTTTCACTCTTATCTTTTATATCACAAACAACATTTAGAACTTCTTTCTCAAAGACATTCTGAACTGTTGCGGCAATATTCATTCTATGTTTCAGATCATCCGAGTATGATTGAAAATCAAAATCAAATGGAGTTCCATAAGACGCAAATCCCATTGTGGTTCCTGCTTTATGAAGTGCTGGACCTAATCCTAATTTTTCCGTAACTTCCCCATATAAAACTCCAACCATTGTTGATGGGCAATATTCAGCAACTAGTTTATTACCTTCACCATAGGCAATCAAAGAATTTGCTTCTACCTTTCCCATACTACAATCCATACTAAAACAATACGAATTATCAAATTGACTTGTATAATATGCAGAAGCACAATGTGAAAGATGATGAGGAATAATATAAGTCTTTATTTGTCTTCCTTTAATTGTAAAAAAATCTTCTAAAACTTCATTACCAAATATCTCTTGCTTATAATCATTTGTTGCAATGCAATCAATATCTTCGATAGAAACTTTTGCAGTATCTAAAATATAATCAATAACTTCTTCGGTAAATCCAAAATCTTTTTTCTTTCTGGTTATTCTTTCTGTTGCAATTGCACTTATAAGTTTTCCATCTTTTACAAGACACACAGAACCATCGTGCCCAAAGTTAATCCCAATTATTGTTGACATAATAATTAATTATATTACAGGAACCTGATATTGTTGAGAAAGATTTTTGTTAATTTCATTCATTGAAGGAAAACCTTTCACAGTTGACCACGAGACAATAGAATACCTCTTACCTTTTGTAACTGGTTCGACACCGTGCATATAATGATGATTGGATGGAAAGCATACCATCATACCTGGTTCTGGTCTTACTCTTACTTTAAGATCTGGGAATACAAAATCACCACCCTCAAATTCATTATTCAGAAAGAATACCATAGACAAATCACGGTCTGTGGATTTCTTCCAAATCTTTTCTCCTCTTGGAGTCATCCAAATACTTTCACCATCAATATGAGGACTATAATGCCCTCCAATACCATAAGAAAGTATTTGTGGTATTTCACTACTATCTACTTGAATTTCATAAAAAGGATTGATAATATTTTTGACTGTATTGCGAAATAGATCCTCTATTTTAGGATACAGATTATCCATTGGAACAATTTGAGTATCTCTAGTTTTCTTGTCCACAATCCAAGATGTTTTTCCAGTTAAATTAGTTTCTTCTGGATCAAAAACTGAGAGATCTTCTGCAGTTGAAGATTGAATATGTTTAATTATTTCTTGAATGCCTTGCGTATTAATAATATTCGGGCGAATTAAAATATAAGATAATGGATTTTCAATCATAGTAATAATGAGGTTGTAATTTATTTATTGGGGCAGTCCATTTGCCGTTCCTGATGTTGCTGCCAAGTCTGCTTTAGCAAGATTTAATCGTCCTTTTGGTGATGCTGTTGCAGTATCATTAGAGTAATCTATACGGTCTACTGTTGAGAATGGTCCAGGATTGCCACCACCAAAGTAACCATAAGAACTATTACCTGTTGCTGCTAAACCATCTCTAGCAAGACTTAATGGTCCTTTAGGTGATGCAGTAGCAGTATCATTCGAATAATCTATACGGTCTACTGTTGATCTTGCTGCAGGACCGCCGCCACCAAACCAACCATAAGAACTATTACCTGTTGCTGCTAAGTAACTTCTAGTAAAACTTAATGGTCCTTTAGGTGATGCTGTTGCAGTATCATTAGAATAATCTATACGGTCTACTATTGATAAAGGACCAAAACCACCACCAAACCAACCATAAGAACTATTACCTGTTGCTCCCATACCATATTTAGCAAGACTTAATGGTCCTTTTGGTGATGCTGTTGCAGTATCATTAGAATAATCGATACGGGATACTATTGATACTGGACCAGGAGAACCGCCACAAAAGTAACCAAAAGAACTAGTACCTGTTGCTGCAAGGAAACTTGTAGCAGCACTTAATGGTCCTTTTGGTGATGCTGTTGCAGTATCATTAGAATAATCGATACGGGATACTATTGATGCTGTAGTAGGAGCACCACCAGCAAAATAACCAAAAGAACTATTACCTGTTGCTGCTAAACCATATCTAGCAAGACTTAATGGTCCTTTAGGTGATGCAGTAGCAGTATCATTAGCGTAATCTATACGATCTACTGTTGATCTTGCCGGATTACTACCACCAAAATAACCAAATTGGTATATTGCTAATGTTATATTTGGAATAACTGATGGTCCTAATACTGGAAGTCCATTTGCTCTGGCACCTGATGCTGCTAAGTATCTTCTACCAGCAGTTAATGGTCCTTTAGGTGATGCTGTAGCAGTATCATTAGAGTAATCTATACGGTCTACTGTTGATATTGTACCAGGTCCACCGCCACCAAAGTAACCAAAAGAACTATTACCTGTTGCTGCTAAGAATCCCCTAGCAAGACTCAATGGTCCTTTTGGTGATGCTGTTGTAGTATCATTGGCATAAGTTATACGGTCTACTATTGATCTTGCAGGCTTACCACCACCAAAGTAACCATAAGAACTATTACCTGTTGCTGCATGATTATATCGAGTAGAACTTAATGATCCTTTTGGTGATGCTGTAGCAGTATCATTAGAGTAATCTATACGGTCTACTGTTGATACTGGACCAGGACCACCACTGAAGTAACCGAAAGAACTATTACCTGTTGCTGCTAAATCTCGTCCATAATAACTTAATGGTCCTTTGAGTGATGCAGTAGCAGTATCATTAGAATAATCAATACGTTCTACTCTTGATGTTGGAGAAGGACCACCACCACCGAAGTAACCAAAATTATTGTTTCCTGTGGCGGCAAGATAATCTCTTACGAAACTCAATGGTCCTTTTGGTGATGCTGTTGCAGTATCATTAGCATAATCAATACGGTCTACTGTTGGGGATGGTGCATTACTAAAATAACCGAAAGAACTATTACCTGTTGCTGCTAAAGCTTGTCTAGCAGAACTTAATGGTCCTTTTGGTGATGCCGTTGCAGTATCATTAGCATAATCTATACGGTCTACTGTTGATGTTGGAGAAGGACCACCACCACCAAAGTAACCAGTATTTGGAGACGAAGCACCAGTTGCAAAGTTGAATATGGGTCCTGAAGGTGCTGGAACAATAAATGGTGTAAGAGGAAGTCCATTTGCTCTGGTACTCGATGCTGCCGAGGAATCTCTAGGATCACTTAATGGTCCTTTAGGTGATGCCGTTGTAGTATCATTAGCATAGTCTATACGGTCTACTGTTGATGTTGATAATGGACCAGAAAAACCACCACCAAAGTAACCAAAGGAACTATTACCCGTTGCTGCCAAACTATATCTAGCGGTATTTAATGGTCCTTTAGGTGATGCCGTTGCTGTATCATTAGAATAATCGATACGGTCTACTATTGATCTTACACCAGGTTGACCACCACTAAAGTAACCAAAGGAACTATTACCTGTTGCTGCCAAACTATATCTAGCGGTATTTAATGGTCCTTTAGGTGATGCCGTTGCAGTATCATTAGCATAATCTATACGGTTTACTGTTGATACTGCACCAGGAAAACCACCACCAAAGTAACCATAAGAACTATTACCTGTTGCTGCTAAGTATCTTCTACCAGCACTTAATGGTCCTTTTATTGATGCAGTAGCAATATCATTAGCATAAGTTATACGGTCTACTCTTGATACTGCAGGATTACCACCACCAAAGTAACCGAAAGAACTATTACCTGTTGCTGCATGATTATATCGAGTAGAACTTAATGATCCTTTTGGTGATGCTGCTGCAGTATCATTAGAGTAATCTATACGGTCTACTACTGAAATTCCATCTCCAATATAACCACCACCAAAGTAACCAAAAGGACCATTACCTGTTGCTGCCAATTGCCTTCTAGCAACACTTAATGGTCCTTTAGGTGATGCAGTAGCAGTATCATTAGCATAATCTATACGGGTTACTGTTGATAATGGACCAGAACCACCACCAAAGTAACCAGTATCTGGTGGTGACAATAAATAAGTACTTGGTGCTAACCATACATCAGATTTAACAGGCCAAACACCTATTGCCTGCCGTTCTGTTACATCTAAAAGTGCGAATATCCCTCTTTTATTAGTTGCCATTTTTTAAATACAAACTATCAGGATACTTCCAGTATTCCAGTTTCTTATATCTATTTAGAATGTAAGGTGATAAAACATCTTCAGGTTTCTTTGAAATTTTTTTAACTTCTTTTCTAACATAATGCATATCTTTAAGATTCCAAACCTCAGTATCCATCTCACGATGATTATTATGAACATTGTTAAAATCGTGAGAATAAGGATCTACTTCAAGAAAATCATAGATTTTTCTCATAGTTTCTTCTTGTTTGTAAATTAAATCCTCGTATTCCACAAATAGCATATATTTTGTATCATTTTTTACAAATGCTTGATATTGTGCCCACAGTGATTGCTCCACAATGCCTACGTCAGACATTAGATGCTCGCAACGAGTATCATCATTTACAGGTATTCCATGATCAATCAGGTGCTTATCAATAAAAGAAATTTGATCTTTATTACGATGAATCATCGCAATAAATGATGCTAAAATATCTGCAACATCTCTTACAGGACAAATAATTTTTGGATTTGATGTTAGATATGTTTTGATTCTTTCAACATTATTAGGCCAAGCACGGCAATGATCAATAATTATTGGTTTATTTACATCCATATAAAATTGATCCATCATTCCTTTAATGATATTATGAGCAATATTTGGTTTTGGATACGCCTGATATTGTTCAGATCTCTTAAAGTAATCCTCCGTCCAATACATCAGTTCCATTACAGGACTAATAGGACTTGCATGAACATTTGAATTTTGTTCTAAAATAGATTTTAATAAAGTACTTCCAGATCTGGGAAGTCCCGCCATAAAATAATAATTTTTCATATACACCTCAAAAGTTTATCAATTGTTTCTGGAGATACTTTATAAGTTTCTCTCATTTGTTTTTCATTTGGATTATGATTATGCCACCATGCTTTTCCGTCTGGTTCAATACTATAATTTGCTGGTTCTAATAAAAAATAAGATCTTAATTGTTCTTTAGTTTTAATCTCTACAACACCTTCACCAAACCAATCATAACATTTTTTAGTAGATACAATTGCCGGAATATGGGTGTAACCTCTCAAATATGTAAGAGCATAAAGTCTTGATGTTCCTGCAGGTCCTGCCTGAACCTGCCCTTCAACTGGAATTGTAATGCGAATAGGATCAATGTAATTTGTATTATCTATGTGCTCTAAAATTGCCTGTAAAAATCCACATTGATGCCGAATATGATTGGGATCATTAATCCATAAGTCTCTTCCATCATCTGTAATGTAAGAAACTGGAAAGTTTGGAACATAATAAGCACTAAACATTTACCACTCCTTGACCGGATTAAAAAAGAATAACTGAACCAATCTTCCATTTTCTATGGAGTTTCCAAAGTTAAAGTTATGAGAATGCCACAGATGAGTATGGAACAATACTAATCTATTATACCTCATCGGGCACAAAAAGTAACGAGACCATTTAGATCTATCCAAACCGTCACCATATATTGTTGTCCACCAACATTCTTTATAAGTTGGATATCCATAAAACTGTGCTTCCTCATCAGTTTTTGGAATATTTTCAGATTTTAGCGTATTATGTCTCCAAAAAGATGTCCCACCTTCGTCCACACAATCTTCTGGTGCTGACATATAAATTACAGCACCCCATTCCCAAGATGGATCTACATGAACATCTTGTTTGTGAGTGTCAGTTTCCAATGAGATACGAAAGTAACCGTTCTTATCAGCAGGAATGAGTGGTTCTTTGACTAATTCCTCAAAAGATTTGTGTATTTCTTGCGAATAATAAACACCGTTTGAGTTTTTTCCAGGATATGTATAATCATCTGTTGGTTGTGGATAGTCTGTCGTCAGGGCAAAGTCTCTAACTTCTTTCGGATTTTGATAGAAGTCATCAACAATAATAATGTTTTGTTTCATAATATATGCAGTTTTGACTATTTATTGGGGCAGTCCGTTTGCTGTTGCCGAGGTTGCTGCTACACCTTGTCTAGCAACACTTAATGGTCCTTTTGGTGATGCTGTTGCAGTATCATTACTGTAATCTATACGGTCTACTGTTGAAAACATAGGACCATTAATGCCACCCCCAAAGTAACCATAAGAACTATTACCTGTTGCTCCGAAATGATATCTGGCAGAACTTAATGAACCTTTTGGTGATGCTGTTGCAGTATCATTAGAGTAATCGATACGGTCTACTGTTGATAATGGACCAGGCCATCCACCACCAAAGTAACCATAATTAGAGTTTCCTGTTGCCGCCAAACGATCTTTAGAAAGACTTAATGATCCTTTAGGAGATGCTGTTATTGTATCATTAGCATAATCTATGCGATCTACTGTTGACATTGCAGGATAACCACCACCAAACCAACCATAAGAATTATTACCTGTTGCTGCGAAGAAACTTCTACCAAGACTTAATTGTCCTTTAGATGATGCTGTTGCAGTATCATTGGAATAATCTATACGGTCTACTGCTGATAATGGACCAGGATAACTACCACCAAAGTAACCAAAAGAACTATTACCTGTTGCTGCTACTCCACCTTTAGGAATACTCAATGGTCCTCTTGCCAATGCTGTTGCAGTGTCATTAGAGTAATTTATACGGGATACTGTTGATGCTGGAACATACCCACCACCAAAGTAACCAAAAGCAGTATTACCTGTCGCTCCAAAGTAAGATCTACCAGCACTTAATGGCCCCTTTGGTGATGCTGTTGCAGTGTCACTAGAGTAATCTATGCGGTCCACCAATGATGATGAACCATTATTAGGACCACCACCACCAAAGTAACCATAGGAAGGTACTACTACTGGTATTGGTGATACAAGACCAAATCCATTTGTTGCTGCTGATGTTGCTGCGAAGAAATTTCTAGCAAGACTCAATGGTCCTTTTGGTGATGCTGTAGCAGTATCATTAGAGTAATCTATACGGTCTACTATTGATTTTGCAGGATTACCACCACCAAAGTAACCAAAAGAACTATTACCTGTTGCTGCATGATTATATCGAGTAGAACTTAATGATCCTTTTGGTGATGCTATAGCAGTATCATTAGAGTAATCTATACGGTCTACTCTTGATGTTTCAGGATAACCACCACCACTGAAGTAACCATAAGAACTAGTACCTGTTGCCGCCAACCATCTTCTACCGATAGTTAATGGACCTTTAGGTGATGCTGTTGCAGTATCATTAGCATAATCTATACGGTCTATTGTTAATGCTGGACCAGGAATACCACCACCAAAGTAACCATAAGAATTATTACCTGTTGCCGATAACCCATATCTAGCAGAACTTAATGGTCCTTTTGGTGATGCTGCTGCAGTATCATTAGCATAATCAATACGATCTACTGTTGAGAATGAACCAGCACCAGGTTGACCACCACCAAACCAACCATAAGAACTATTCCCTGTTGCCGCTAAATTCGTTCTAACAAGACTCAATGGTCCTTTTGGTGATGCTGTAGCAGTGTCACTAGCATAAGTTATACGTTCTACTATTGATGCTGAACTATTAATGGGAGGTCCATTAAAACCACCACCAAAGTAACCATAAGAACTATTACCCGTTGCTGCTAAACTCAATTTTCCTATATTTAATGATCCTCTTATTGATGCTGTTACAGTATCATTGGTGTAATCTATACGATCTACTGTCGAATATGTGGCAGGACCACCGGCAGCAAAGTAACCATAAGCAGTTGGTGGAAGATTTTGGACTGGTGAGTTTGCTGTTACTGATGGCGCTGCTGTAAGTCCATTTGCTCTGGCACTTGTTGCACCTGGACGATTTCTAGCAAGAGTTAATGGTCCTTTTGGTGATGCTGTTGCAGTATCATTAGAGTAATCTATACGGTCTACTGCTGCGGTATCTGGAAGACCGCCACCAAAATAACCAAATGAACTATTGCCTGTTGCTGCGAAGTAATATTTAGCAACACTTAATGGTCCTTTTGGTGATGCTGTTGCAGTATCATTAGAGTAATCTATACGGTCTACTGTTGATACTGTTTGACCACCACCAAAGTAACCATAAGAACTATTACCTGTTGCTGCATGACCAATTCTTGTAATACTTAATGGACCTTTTGGTGATGCTGTTGCAGTATCATTAGAGTAATCTATACGGTCTACTGATGACAATGGACCAAGACCAGCAGCAAAGTAACCAAATGAACTATTACCTGTTCCGGAGAAATTCTGTCTACCAAGACTTAATGGTCCTTTAGGTGATGCTGTTGCAGTATCATTCGAATAATCTATACGGTCTATTGTTGATCTTGCACCAGGAGAACCACCAGCAAACCAACCATAAGAACTATTGCCTGTTGCTGCTAATCTATATCTAGAAGAACTTAATGGTCCTTTTGGTGATGCTGTTGCAGTATCATTAGCATAATCTATACGGTCTACTGTTGAGAATGGTACTGACGCATTATAACCACCACCAAAGTAACCATAAGAACTATTACTTGTTGCCGCCAACCAATATTTACCAGTACTCAACAGTCCTTTAGGTGATGCTGTAGCAGTATCATTAGAGTAATCGATACGGTCTATTGTTGATACTGTAGAAAAACTACCAGCAAAGTAACCAGTTTGTGGAGATTGTGTGACACCAGTTGCAAAGTTAATTGGTGGACTGGCAGGCCCCGGAACGAGAGTTGGTGAACTAGCAAGTCCATTTGCTCTGGCACTTGATGCTCCCATACCATATCTAGGAGAACTTAATGATCCTTTAGGTGATGCAGTAGCAGTATCATTAGCATAATCTACACGATCTACTGTTGATACTGGACCATTGCCGCCACCAAAGTAACCATAAGAACTATTACCTGTTGCTGCTAAGTATCTTCTACCAGCACTTAATGGTCCTTTTGGTGATGCATCTGCGGTATCATTAGTATAATCAATACGATCTATTGTTGAGTTTCCACCATTACCACCACCAAAATAACCATAAGAACTATTACCTGTTGCTGCTAACAGATATCTACCAGCACTTAATGATCCTTTAGGTGATGCTGTTGCTGTATCATTAGAATAATCTATACGCTCTACTGTTGATCCTGTACCTCCACCATAACCACCACCAAAGTAACCATAAGAACTATTACCTGTTGCTGCTAAGTAATTTCTACCAGCACTTAATGGTCCTTTTGGTGATGCAATAGCAGTATCATTACTGTAATCAATACGAGATACTGTTGATTGCGATCCACCACCACCAAAGTAACCATAAGAACTATTACCTGTTGCTGCTAAATATGCTCTACCAGCACTTAATGGTCCTTTAGGTGATGCTGTTTCCGTATCATTAGAGTAATCTATGCGGTCTACTGTTGAGAATGTACCAGGACCACCACCACCAAACCAACCATAAGAACTATTACCTGTTGCTGCTAAGTATTTTCTAGCAGCACTTAATGATCCTTTTATTGATGCTGTTGCAGTATCATTGTAATAATCTATACGATTTACTGTTGAGAATGCACCAGGACCACCACCCCCAAAGTAACCAGTATCTGGTGGTGACAATAAATAAGGACTTGGTGCTAACCATACATCAGATTTAACAGACCAGTTTGCTGACAACTGCTCATCATATACTTCCTTAATTTTAAATATTCCCCTTGGACTAGGCATTTTTTATCAGCAACTTCTGGTATATCATTGAGTTATTTATTTGATTACCAAAACCATTACCATAAGAATGCCAATAATCGGCACGAAAAACTACACACCGATTATACTTCACAAAAACATTTGCATATTCTTCCCATTCATTCGCATCATTCACATCAAATGATTTCACAATGTCATCCATATTCTGCCAACCATTAATTTGTCGGGCATATTCATTTGGAAAACTATCAAGTCCTGTTTTCTTATGACTATAAAAACTCAATCCATTTTTACTCACACAATCAGGTGGTAATGTCAAATAAATCACTGCAACCCAATCACAAGCAGTATTAGCAGTAACTAGATTTGTAGTATTCTCAAACGTAACTTCATTGAATGCTTCTACAATCTCCACAGGACGACTCAAAATATAAGAAAGTTTTTGAGTCGTCTCTTCAGTTATCATACATTGTTTTCCAAAGAAACTTTGATGATATTGATGTGCAATATCATAGAAGTCATCAACAATCATAAACTTTTGATTCATCAGTTGCCTTCCAGTTTCTTTTGCTCCTCAGTACTACCAGCAATCATACCAAGATTTTCCCCAGTTACTTCTTGAATACCAGTAAGAACTTTTTTCTGCAAATCATTCAGAAATTCCATCTTACCTTGAGGATTTTCCAACATCTTATTTAATGGAAGATATCCTTCTGGTAGTTCATTTCTCTTATCAACAATTGCAGGTGCAGAAGCACGACGCATACTGTGAAGATTGCCAATTGAAATACCAGTCTGTGCAGAAATCATTTCATCCATTGCCTGATCTGCAAACCTTCTTTCCCAATACAAAGCATCATTCTCTAAGAATTGCTCTCTGGTGACTGGTTTTCCACCATTTTCTTCTACAAGTTTATCAAGAATCTTATCCAAATGTTGCATTTGGTGAAGACGATCACGAATCTCAAGTTCACAAGACTTCAAGTAATGTGTGAGTGAAAGTTCATCCAAATCAAACCAGCACAATTTCTTAGATCCACCGCCAGGACCACTTTCTTCCCAGAATATTGGTTGCGAACGATCTTGATCTTTCCACTTATACTCAAACTCACGAACCTTTTCTTTCATCTCAATGAGTTTATACATATATCCTTCTGCCATCTGCCTTCTAGATTTCAATGTATTTTCAAAAGCAGCAGAAAGAGTATGAGTATCTAATAGAGCAAACTTTTCTAACTGGAAGTTTGTTCTGCCTTGTGCCAGTTCCTTATCACTTTCTTCCCATTTCAGAACATTCTCAAATGCCCGATGAAGATAATCATCATCTGTCACTGCCTGTTCTGCTGAAATTGGTTGATAAGACAGTGCAGTATTTTCAGTAGTCATAGGTTCTCCACTTGTAATTTGTGTAAGTAATTTTTGCCATTGCTTCGACACTTTTCCCCAATCACACTTTTGTGAGATGTGATTGGAAAGTGATTTTGAGATTTGATTATAATAAGTTCTGTCTCCTTCAAAATAATCTAGAGCAGTACAACAAACCTCCACAAATGTATTTATGAATCTTTTTGTAACCTGATATCCTTTTGATGTACGGATACCATCAATCGGTACAACGGAAGAAAAGTTTTCTCCGGCAACTTCTTGTAGTGCTCCAATATCAGTAATAATTGGATAAGCACCACATTTCATTGCCTCTGCCATAGAAACGCAGAAAGTTTCTTCCCAGATGTTGGGATGAATAAAGAATGCAGAATCTTGATAATGTGCTACAAGTTCTTCCTGATCTACGGCAGCAGAATACTCAACATTTGGTAAAGTTTTTAATTCTTCATACAATTCAATATAAGGATCATTAGAAGGTCCATAAAGAGACATTGATGAAAAGATTTTAAACTTTGCATCAGGATGTCGTGTATGAATAAGACGAATGATATGAGGAAGAAGTTCTAAACCTTTATAAGGAATTGAAGTATGAATAAAAGTCTTTGTTTTATTTTCACCGAAGGTAAAACTATCACTTACCCCAGTTGGAATGACTGTAATTTTATTCTTTGGAACATTATGAAACTTAATCAGTTGCTCTTTTGCCCAATGAGATGGTGAGACAATATGAGTCACATCTTCATGATGAAAGTTTGCAAAAACTGGTTGATCATATGCATGTTGCCCCCATAAAATCTTATAGGGTTTGTTTGATTTTTTAAGTTCTTCTGGAAGATGAGAAACTTCTACATCTTCAGGAATTGAATAATACTGTGAAAGATAAAAATAAGAACTTTCACTTGCTCCAGATTTCATAATTTTTATATGCCTTTGTTTATTTTTAATCCGTAAACCTCTTTCAAAAACTCTTGAGGTCCGTAACTAGTCCATCCACCATTAACTTGAATTCTTATTGGGATGTCTGTGGAATAATGATATCCAAATATCCAATTTAAAATTGTTGAATCAATTTTACATCCCATTTCAGATATTTCTATATATTCTCCATTTTTCCATTGCTTTTTTGTGATAATAACTTTAGACAGATTTGGTTTTAACCATTCGGGAATATCTGGATTATTTAACCATTCGCATTGATAGATTTTGCAAGGATTTTCTGGTCTTTGTTCATAAATGGAACATCCATTTTCACACTTAAAATGGCATGGTCTTCCTGGTTGAAAATATTTGTTTTCAACTTGACCAACTAACCATCCCTCACAACAAGCAGTGCATCCATTACAATCTCTCATAAATTATTCAGTAAAAATATGTGAACCAATGTGTTGTAATTTGATTGATGTATCTAACCAGATATCATATCCCACCATTCTAGCACGATAGAAGAAACTTTTGTCTTCTGACATAAAGGCATTATCTACCTTGTGCTCCATGAAGTAATGATAAGAATTATTTAACTCTGCTTCTGTAGGAGGAACATTACTATCTTTAATGGGAGGGATATATTTCAAGTCGGGAAAATTTTGCGCCATTTTTACGAATACATTGCGGTGAATGAGTACAAATCCCATCCCATTTCCTTCTATCTTAACTAAGTCTCCTTTGCGTTGTTCTGGTTGAAGGATATCATAACAATAACGAATTGGTATTGTTTTCATTGGATAAGGTCCAGAAACAATATCGACCTGATGTAATAGTAATTTTAGCACATCTTCGGGATTAAAACCAATATCACTGTCTAAAAAGAAAAGATATTCGTGATCCGTATTATTCAGGAAGAAGTTAGCACACTTGGATCTTCCTTGTGTAATCAGTGATGAATTTGCTTGTGTTAAAAGACCGTGAGGAATATTATTTCTTACAAGAAGTTTTCCTAGATTGAATAAACTCATTGTGGTTTTTTCACTCACAATTCCCCCATGACATGGGAGAGCAATCATTATA
>Ga0181358_1000710_pt1 | contig 14938 bp, 27 predicted proteins | sample Fa13VDMM110SD_FD_130096 | JGI IMG/M metagenome (GOLD analysis project Ga0181358, IMG submission 130096) | Freshwater viral communities from Lake Michigan, USA - Fa13.VD.MM110.S.D | ecosystem: Environmental > Aquatic > Freshwater > Lake | place: USA: Michigan | collected 2013-09-24
TTTGCAGTTAGCGGAATATAGACAATTCTATTATACAGAAAAGGACTTAATTCTTACTACCGAAACTGATGCAGTTGCTTTTGAAGAACTTATGAAAAATTTACTTTTACGAAAAAACGAATATTTGATTGAGCGAGAGAGAATTGCTAAAGAAAATGAAAACCTGAAAAAACAGAATGAGGAAAGCCAAAAACAGATTGACGAACTAAAAACAATTATAAAGATTGAACAAACGCCTACTGAACAGGTAGAGCCAACAACTATTATCAAAAGAGAAGTTGCTGAAAAAGATAGATTTGCAGATGAATTCAATGTTGAATATGTTACAATTAAAATATCTGACCTTGAAATTTTAAAAACTCGATATGGAATTGCAAAGACCGCTTTGGAAGCAGTATTGTATTTTATAGTTCCGCAGAATTTAAGGGATTTGGTTTATAAGGCTCTTAAAGAAATAGAGGAGTTGAATTAGATTTAAAAAAACTTATATCCAATAATAAATAATATTAAAAATATTTGATATTCTAAATAATAATATGTAAGTTTGACGAACTAAAAAACACACACTATGGAAATTTTAAAAACAATCTTTTATCACTATTTCTTTGGGGTATTAATTTCGGCAAGTATTGTCGCCTTAATAGTCCTATTTGATTATTTTATTAATGGATATTTTTTATATCCTAACGTTGGTAATTTTACCAAAGTTTGCCTTATAAGTGGAATTGGTTTCGGATTAACCCATTTTGCTTTCGTTCATATTAATAAATCCAACAAACAAAAAAACAATTAACTTTTAAAAAAAAATTATGAAAAAATTATTATTGAATTTAGTATTGCTTACCTCTTTAAGCGCATTTTCTCAAACAACAACTCCCTTTATAATTGAACATTGTAAGGACAAAATGACTGACAAAGAGTATTTCTTTTCTCAAAAAAAACTAATTTGTGCCAATCCTGAAAAGACCAAAGGTTTTACAGTTATTCCAAGTTTCAGAGCAGATAACGGAACTATGATAAACAACGGTTTTATATGTAAAAACGTTAACATTGGGTCTTGCGATGAAAAAGACACCTTGATTATATTATTTGAAGATGACACAAAAATAACTTTAACCTCTTGGAATAAATTTAATTGTGAGGGTAATGTTTATTTTAATCTGACTGATAATGATTTAAAAGAACTATCTACTAAAAAAATGTCTTCAATAAGATTTAGCAACGGATATAGTTATGAAAGTCTAACTTCGGTTTTAAAACAAGACCAAAAAGACTATTTCATAAAAGCATATACTATGCAAAAAGTAATTGAAGTTGATTGTTCAAAATAAATTTAAACCTTTAAAATTAGAAATTATGGGAATTTTAAGAAACATTTGGAATACGCTTTTCGGTAAATCTCAAAAAGAAGAAACTATCGAAGTTTTAGAAGTAAAAGAACCTAAATTAAAATTGGTTCATAAAAAGAAAAAAGAAGTTGCAGGTGCAATTTATCTTGGTAAAGAAATAAAGCCTAAAGAAGAAGCAAAAAGTTTGGAAGAAGAAAAACCTCTTGAAAAACAAAAAAAGAAAAGGACTAAAAGGGTAATTGGTCAAAAAACTTTATCTGAAATAAAAGAGTATTTAATTAAGTATGGTTCTCTTGACGTTCTTACTTGTGAGCAGATATTTGATGTAAAAAGTTTGCACAATTTTATTTGGCAATTAAGAAAAGATGGTCTTAAAATCAAGACCGATAAAGTTGGTTTACACAACGAACTTGGACAAAAAATTGAAGTTACTAATTACAGATTAATTTCCAAAAAATAAAATGGAACAGATTAAAAGTGTAACTTTACAATCCGTAGATTATTTTAGCGAGGTCTTATCGACTAAAACAAAAAAAGCAACAAAACACGAAATTCAATATAAGATTTTAGATTTTCTTTCTGAAAAAGGAAATCAAGTTTTTGTTGACATTTACAATGAAACTTTTTCAGATAAAAAATTTGAAGAAGCACTAAAAACATTAAATATTTAAAAAATGCAAAAAATACAAGTAGAAGTAACCAAGTTGTACAAAATACTACTCGATAGGTCTATGACACAAAAAGACTTATACAACTTGATTATTGAATCTAATAATGGTAAATCTGTTTCTATGTACATTCTAAATGAGATTGTAAATGGAAAAAGAAAAAACTTCAACATTAATACTGCCATTTTGATTTGTAATGCTCTAAATGTTCCTATTGACGATATAGTTGACTAATGGAAATAATTGATTTTATAAACGATTTAAGAAAAATGGGAAGCATATATTATAAAATATGGTTTCCTATTATAATTCAATTTCATAAACAAGAAACTGTAATTATTAAACTTAATGTACCACTTGACATTTCAAAAAGCACTTATTACCGAGTTATAAACTATGGGCTAAATGTTTTTCCAAAACACGTCAAAATGTACTCTTTAAGTAAAAATTATAGCGAACTTATTTTGTCTATAAATGAAAAACCTTATGATGAAAAAATTTCATTAGAACCAAAAATAGAAACTATTGAAGCCGAACCTATTCAGGCAGAGCAAATAGTGGAAAAGCCAAAAGCACCAAGAAAAAAAGCCACAGAAACATCATATCCTAATGAGGTTTATGAGGACATTGTGAACTTTTTAAACCAAGCAACAGGAAAGAACTATAAAACCAATTCTGTAATCAATAGGAAGTTTATTACTCAAAGATTGAATGACGGATTTACTCTTGAAGATTTCAGGCAAGTAATATCTGTAAAAAGCACAAATTGGTTAGGTTCAAAAATGGAACAATTTTTAAGACCTGAAACATTATTTTCAAACAAGTTTGAATCGTATCTAAATGAAAACATAGTTTCAAATGCGCCAAACTCAAATTTAAAAAACACTTATGACCAAGTTAGTATCGCAACAGAATTCTTTAATAGTCAAGGATAATATTGTAGTTGGTGCTTTACCAAAAGCAACTCAAAACGATATTTTAATCTACAACAAAAAGCAGACTGAAAGAAAATTAAAAGACATTTCAAATTCTGATAAAGCAGAAATGAAAGAAATTACACAGACTATCGCTCAATGGGGATATGCTTTGGGTATTACTGTTATAGCGCAGGATTTAATTGCTCTAAACTCTTTTATTAGAGAGAACTTCCCAAATATAAATATATTTGATTTAAAGGTTTGTGTAAGGCTTGTTTCTATTGATTCGGACTTGCTTGAAACAGATGCCGAGCATTATGGAAAATTGACTATGATTTATGTTTCCAAAGTTCTTAAAGCGTATGAGGCTTATAAGAATTCCGTTTGCTTTGGTGTTAGAGAAAAAATCACAAAGTTAGAAGAAGAAAATAAACCTCCTATGTCCAAAGAAGAGCGTTTAAAAAACTTTACAGAATTATTAAAAGACGCTAAAATGACTGTTAATAATGGTGAGTTTTTTGAAGATTATGGCGAGGTAGTTTACAACTTTATTCGACACAATAAGTTAATCAAAATTGACAAGGTTTTAATTGACAAAGCTATGCAAAGCGGAGAAGAAGAATTTAGGACTTATGTAAGCGATTCCAAGCGAGGAAACCTTAAAAAGATTATTAATGACGTATCTTTTACTGCTACCAAAAAAGAGGAAATGGTAAGAAGATATGCAAGGAAATATGTAGCCCAATTTTGGGTAACAAATTTTGATTTAGAAGATATGTTGAAAAAATTAACCTATGAAATGCTTTTATATTAGAAATAATATTTATTTTTACAAAGAATAATTATTATTATGGTTTGTAAAGGTGTCATATTAGATATAATTCCTGCAACTGATTCGGTTGTTCAGGTTGTAATTAGGGTTAAGAAAAACGATTCTTATTTCCCTATTGCTTTTACTGCTTATAAAGAAATCAAAATCCTCATTCAACAAGTTAATATGGAAAAGGGAGATGCCGTAAAGATTGAATATTACATCAAATCTAAAAAGTGGCAAGACAAATACTTCACAAGTGCTATTATAGAAAAAATACATATAGTTGCTAAAAAACCATCACAACAATTACTCGTAGATTTATCAACAGGAGAAATTATAGGTTAATTTTAAATATAAAAATATGTCAAAAGATTTAATCAGAGTTCAGGTTTCTTATCACGCTGAAAGTGAAAACTCTATTGGTGTATTAGTTCATTTACTTTTTGATGAAAACGGCAGAAATACTTCCGCAAGTGATTTAAAGTGGTTTCCAAAAAGCCTTTGTACAATTGAAAAAGTAGAACCTACCGATAGAACTAAAGAATTGCCGTCATATTTTTTGACCGCCCCAAAATGGATTATTGACAAAAATATTAAAAAATAAAATTATGGCTTTTTACGTTGGAGATAGAGTTGTTTGTATTGACGATTCAATGCAACCTCACACAATAGATGAATTAAAAAAAAATGTTCCAAATTGGGTTAAAAAAGATGAGGAATATACTATTAGAGCAATTAATCATAATAGGGGTATTGTAACGGGTGTGTTACTTGAGGAAATTGATAATCCAATTATTTTTTTTGATAAAATAGGTAAGTTTCAAGAACCTGCATTTGCAGAATGGAGATTTAGAAAGTTAAAGCCAAACGAAAGTATGGTTGAAGTAGTTTCCGAAGTTTTAGAAATGGTATAATGTATTGGAAATAAAAAAATTACTATATTTGTTTTTTTAAATAAAATATTATGGCAAATAAGACAAAAAGCGATTACGATAAAATGACTAACGATGAGTTAGTCGCTATAATTGACCCTATGGATAGTAGTCAATTTTCTTATGTTGACGCTGACACAAAAGTTAGATATTTTTTATATAAATACGGAACTGCATTTGCAGACGCTATAAAAGGAACAAATTTATTTTTTGCAGGAGTAGTTGCTCAATCTATTTCGGAATCAGGATATGGGAAAAGCAAACTTGCTTCAAAAGCCAATAATTTTGCAGGAGTAAAATATATTGCTTCTTTGCACCCTGCCTTTTATGAAACACAAACTAAAGAAGTTATTAAAGGAAAAAATGTTACTATAACGGCTAAATTTGCAAAATTTCCAACTGCTTTAGACGGTGTTAAAAATCATATTGAAACTTTAATGAAGCCTCGTTATGAAAAAGCAAGGTTAAATGCAAAAACTCCTGAAGAACAAATCAAAATGATTGTTGAGGCAGGATATGCCACTTTAAATGCAACAACTTATGTGAACATTTTAAAGGGTAACATTAAACGAATTCAAAACAAAATTCCAATTGGAAAGGTTGTTTAATAAAAGCAAATTAAGATGAAAAATAAAGTATTAAAATATAGTCTAATTGGTGCGGGTTTTTTAGCAATATTTGCCTCAACTCTTTATTACATTAGATTAATGAAAATAAAAAAAATAAACGAAACTAACGCAAAATTAAACGATGTTTTGCAAATGATTAACAACGTAAAATAACAACAAAAAAAAACACCAATGAAACTTATTATCGGAATACCAACAATAAACAGAGCAGACCTTTTAAACGAAGCGTTGGCTAACTACTTTGAAGATTTTAAAAACACAGAAATTGTAATCTGTGATAACGGAAATCAAGAAATAATTACAAGAGAAAAAAACTTTGTTATTTATAGACCTGAAAATAATTTAGGTGTTTCAGGAAGTTGGAATATGATTATGGACTATGCTGAAAAAGTAAAAGCAACTCACGTCTTACTCCTAAATGATGATATTTATTTAGGCAAGTCAGAAGAAGAGATAAAAACAATAATTAGACTTTGGAATCCCGAATTTTTATGCTCGGAAATTAGTTGGTGTAGTTTTATATTGTCAATTGATGCCTACTTAAAAGTTGGAAAATTTGATGAAAAGTTTTTCCCTGCTTATTTTGAAGATAACGATTACTTTCGCCGTATGCTTTTAACAGGAGTAAACATTACAAATAACGCTATGCTAAACCCCGTTATTTATAGAAATAGTATGACCATTCAAAAAAGTCCTGAATTAAATAATGGTTTTGAGAAAAATAGACAATATTATATTTCTAAATGGGGAGGTCAACCAACTCAAGAAACATTTGCAACCCCATTTAATCAATAGTTTATGGGTAATATTGAAAATAAAAGCACATTTACTTGTATAATTCCTTTTTATAACGAGTCTTCTAAAAGCGTAGTTAAAAATGTAAAAGAAGTTTTAAAAGTAAAAGAAATAGATTCTGTTATTTTAATTGATGACGGTTCTAAAAGCGTTGCTACTTATTCAATTTTAAAAATGTTGTTTATAAATCGTAAAAATATTTTAATTAAAAGATTAGAAAATAATTTTGGTAAAACTTTTGCAATACATCACGCTCTAAATTATGCCCCTGACGGAAATATTTTTTTATGCGATTCTGATTTAAAAAATTTAGATAATGAAGAAATAAGCAACGCAATTATAAAATTTGATTTGCTTGATTTGGATATGCTTATTTTAAGACGAATAAAAATAAGTTTTCTTCCAAAAATCATAAGGTCTGACACATTGTTGTCGGGAGAAAGGATATTGCGAAAAACAGATTTAAAAAATACAATTCAGTCAGGTGTAAATGGATATGAGTTAGAGGTTGCAATTAATCAATACTTCATAAAAAATAATCTTGAAAAGGGTTGTTATTGGTCGCCAAGTTCTGCCGTAAACAATTACAAATATAAAAAGGGTAAATTTTTAAAAGGTATTTTCAAAGACCTTAAAATGTATTTTAATCTTATTAAGTATATTGGATTTGGTAATTACAAAAATCAAGTTTTAAATTTTTGCAAGGAAAATATATAACAAAATATGGATAATAAACACAAAAAAATATGCGTAATACTACATTTGTTTTATGTAGATTTATGGGGTTATTTTTTACCTTACTTAAAAAGGATTGATACAGATATTGATTTGTACGTTACCATTACAGATGGTCATTCGGGATTTTTTACAGATATTCACGATGCTATCATTGCGGAGTTTCCTGAAGCGTTTATTTATTCTTTATCTAATAGGGGAATGGACGTTGCGCCTTTTATTTATGTTATGAACGATATTTTTTTAAGAAGACGAACATACGATGTGATGATAAAACTTCACAGTAAAAAAAGTTTGGCTCATAGTTACGAACTTGGAGAGCGTTGGAGAAACCAATTAACAGATGCCTTGTTAGGTTCGCTTCCAAAATTACAAAACGGATATTTTTCCTGTGTAGGTTCGAACAATACTATGGTGGGTAGTTCTGCTTGGGTGCAAAATCAAAAAGTATTAGGCTATGAGCAACAATTTTTTAAAGAAGAAATTACTTTTAATGAATACGAATTTGTTGCAGGAACAATGTTTATGGCTAATTTTAATTTAATTATGGATTGGTTTATACAAAATAGTATTTACAATAGATTTTATAGTTCGTTTGAAGAGGGTTACATTGGAGACGGCTCAATAGCACATCAATTAGAAAGGGTGTTAGGTTGCTTGGTTAAATTAAGAGGAAATTATATTTTAAAAGCATAGATTATGGCACAAGGGGTACATAAAATTACAGATGATTTTGAGAAAGAATTAGCAAGATATACAGGTGCGCCGTATGTACTTTGCGTAGATAACCAAAGCAACGCATTGTTTCTATGTTTATACTATTGGATTCAGAAAAGAAAAAAAGAACATAAAGGAAATTTTAATTACGTTGAGTATATAGACGTTCCTCAAAGAACATATCCGTCTGTTCCTTGCGAAGTAATTCACGCAGGAGCGCAAGTAAACTTTACAAAAGTAGAGGGCGAAACCATAAAAGGTGCGTATCAATTAACACCAAGTAATATATGGGATAGTGCATTAAGGTTTACCGCTGATATGTACATTCCTGAATCAATTATGTGTGTTTCTTTCACGGGGGCTTACAAGCACTTTAAACTATCAAAAGGTGGTGCAATATTATTAGATGATTTAGATGCCTACAAATGGCTGAAAAAAGCCCGTTTTAGCGGAAGAAGCGAATGTAGTTATCACGAAGACGATTTTGATGATAATCCTGTTATTGGTTGGAACTTTTATATGATGCCCGAATTATCAGCAAGAGGAATGTTGTTAATTTCTCAATTCTATAATACAGACGGAACAAAAAAACAAAACGAGGATTTGGAATTACCATACCCCGATTTGAGCAAATTTAAGATATGGAAATAATGATTGATAAGAATGTGTTCTTGGTTAAGAATTTATTTAACTATGAAAAAGTAATACCGCCCCCAACAAACTTACCTGAAAATTTTGAAACGGTATATCTTACAGACAACGATAATAATTGTGATATAGCAAAAAATTTAGGTTGGGGAATTGTAAAAAAAATAGAACAATTTTTAAACATAGAGGATAAGTTTGAAAGAAGAAAAATTATTGCATTTATTAATTCATTTCCACATAGATTAGTGCCTGAAGTATTGGATTATAAATTTGTATTTGTATCAGATAGCAACATAGTTAGAATATGGGACGAATATATTAATTTTACAGAAAATTGTACTGAAAAATCTGCTCTTTTTGTAACTTCGGGATATTATTCAGACGAACGAGATACAATGTTACAAGAGTGTTACGATTCGGCAAACACGGGTAGATGGTCATATAATTCAAATGAAATAATTACCTCTACTAACAGATACATATTTGAGTTAAAACAAAATAACGTTGATGCTGAAATATTAAGTGTTGTTTCTGCAAAATATATTGGTTGGAATTTGCGCCACGAAAAATATGAGTTGTTATCAAACTTGCTTTATAAAGAGGGTTGCGAAAACTTACAGGGAAATATAATTCTAACTTACATTAGTGGAATGTACCCTGAATTTGTTTACAACTACAATACTAAAAATTATTCAGGCGGAATTTTAAACGAACATAATATACAAGGATAGTATGAAAAAAATTTTATTATTTGGCGGTGGAAATCAAGTTCATTACACCATTGACATTATCGAAAAAGAAAACAAGTACGAAATTGCGGGAATAATTGACTCCGTACACCCAATCGGTACAGTTAGGTATGGGTATAAAGTTTTAGGGAGGCAAGATAATTTAATTAATATTGTTGACGAATATAAAATAGATGCAGGATTAATTACGATTGGCGATAATTGGTCACGGTCAATAGTTTATAATGCAATAATTCAACAAATGCCGAGTTTTGAATTCGTTAACGCTATACACCCGTCTGTAATTATTGGTAAAAACGTTGAGTTAGGATTTGGGATAGTTATGATGGCTGGGGTAATTGTAAACCCTTTGGCTAAAATTGGAAATTTTACTTTTTTTGCAACAGGTTGTCAAGTGGAACACGATTGTATTATTGAAGACTATGCGAGTGTGTCAGCAGGTTCAGTAATGGGTGGGTATGTTACTATTGGTAAGTTTTCAGCGATTACTTTAGGAGTTACAATATTAGACCGATTAAAAATAGGAGAAAATTCAGTAATTGGTTCGGGGAGTTTAGTTTTAAAAGACATTCCTGATAACGTGTTGGCTCACGGAAATCCAATAAACAAAGTAAGAGAAAGGTTAGTAGGAGAAAAATTTTTAAAGTAAAAATTATGTATCAAGAGTTAAAAGAAACAGGGATTTGTTTTTTAAGAAATCAGATTGATGACAGTTTAATCGAAGAGTTAAGAAATGCAGTTAGTGTATCATTTGTAAAGCATAGAGATATACAGATTGCACTTAATAATGAAATTAATTCGGACGGGGTTGCCTTGAATGTTTTTAACGATGATTTTGCGTACATTAAATTATTAGAAAAATTATTCGAGTTAGGTATCATTAAGGATTTAGAAAATAACTTTTTTAAAACTAAATTTATTTTAAATTCGATTAGTGCGTTAGACAACAAGCCCTTTAAACCCAATTTTTCAGCAATAGTACATAGAGATATAAAATTCTTTTCAAAAGACTTGCCTATAATGTTGAACGGATTGGTAATGCTTGATGATTTCACAATTAAGAATGGGGCTACGATGTTACTCCCAAACTCACATAAAATAGAAAAAAAACCAACTGATTTTTCTTTTTTAAAGGATTGTATAAGAGCGGTTGGAAAAAAGGGCGATATTCTTTTATTCAACTCAAACATTTGGCATTGTTCAGCACCGAACAAAACCAACGAAAGACGTAGAGCAATTCCTTTGACTTTTTCTAAATCTTGTATTAAACAAATGTTTGATTACACTAAAAGCATAGAAGAAGATAGTATGTACAATTTTTCAGACGATATGAAGCAATTATTGGGTTTCGATTCAAGAGTTCCGTCTTCTTTATATGAATGGTACTTACCTGCTGATAAAAGATTTTATAAAAAAAACCAAGACTAAAAAATAAAAAAATGGACATTAAAATTACACAACATTCTTTGAATATGGTAAGGCAAATCGCTAATGACGTTGCGACATTCCACCACCATTATCACATACTTTTTGACATCGCAACTACATTTGACGACAAGAAGATTAATTACGTTGAAATTGGCTCTTATGCAGGGGGAAGTTCTTGCCTTATGCTACAAAGATTAAATACTACTGTTATTAGCGTTGATTTGGGAGAACCAATTCCTAAAGCAGTTGTTTTTGAGAATATTATAGAATATAAAAATAATAATAATTATTATAAATACATTCAAGGCAATTCTCAAATTCAAGAAACAAAAGATAGGGTAATTCAAACATTAAATAATTCAAAAATATTAGGATATTCTGATAAGATTGACTTATTGTTTATTGACGGCGACCATTGTCTTGAGGGTGTTTTAAATGACTTCAATTTGTATAAAGATTTGGTCAATGTTGGGGGCTATATTGTCTTTGATGATTACTATGACGATGTTCATAGCCCTGACGTGAAAAAAGCATTAGACGAAATTATATTGCCTAATCTTGTTGATTTTGAAATTATAGGAACTTTTGAAAACAATTTAGGGGCTTACCCAAGCGAACTTTTAGACGGAAATTGCTATGTAATCAAAAAAGTAAAATAATGACATTAGGAGTTACCATACACACATATCAAAGGGCTGACGGGCAAACACCGCAGTTTCTTACAAAAGCAATTCAAAGCATAATAAATCAGTCGTACCAAAATTTTAAAATATTTATTGTTGGCGACAAGTATGAAAATAATCAGGAATTTGAAGATATTATAAATGGCTTTGTAGAAATCTCTGAAAAAATTATTTACGAAAATTTATCCTTTGCTCACGAAAGAGATAAATATTTAGGAGTTAACAATACGGCTCTTTGGAATTGTGGCGGAGCAAATGCAATTAACCACGCTAACAATTTGGCTAAATCACACGGAATTACCAAACTTTGTCATTTAGACCACGATGATATTTGGCTTACGAATCATTTACAATTGATTGCAAACGCCATAGTAGAAAAAAATAACCCTGCTTTTATTTACACATTAAGCAGATATTTACACAATCCCGTATTTCCTCAAATGGTTGTTGACGGACAAGTAGTAGAACACTATCCCAGTTATTGTTCATTAGTACATAGTTCTGTTTATTATGATTTGGAACAGATACATTTACCATATAGAGATTTATGGTTGGAAGAGGGTAGGTACTTTCCAAGTGACGGAGATTTGTGGGAAAGAATTAGAGAAAAATGTCAAAGAGAAAATTTAAAAAGCTACGTCATAAGAGAGGTAACTTGCATACACGATAAAGAAAATCATTAATTATGGATAAAATGTTTACAGACACAGGATTTGAGGTTACAAGATTAGTTGATAATCGATTGACTAAATTTATAGAAACAAGAATAGAAGCAATCAGATTAACTCAAAAATTTGGGTATTTTTACGAGATTTTTAATTCAAAAAGAGAAATAATAGGTTACGGAATACCAAAATAAAAATTAATAAAAAAATGGAAAAAACACACACAATTATTTATGGTTCATCGGACGATGTATTAGAAATTAATGGTCAAGTTCAAGCAGAGTACATTAACTACACACTTGCTAAAAGAGGAATTACTTTTGAATGTTCAGACGAAACAAAAGGCACAATTACCTATGATGGAGATTGGTTAATTAAGGTAGAGAAACAAGGCAGTTTGTTTCAGGAATTAAGACTAAACGTAGGGGATATGGGAAAACACACAGATTTGGCTTTTAAATGCACCTCGTATAGCGATGTACTAATTTTAAAAGACGGAATTTTGTGGGTAAAAATAAATGGACGAAAAGTTTAAATGCCTATCTTTGTAATCAAGAAACTTTAAATAACAATATTATGAATGAAACAATCAAATCAACTCCATCTTTGGAGGTACTACAAATTGCTTTAGTATGTCATCAAGCAAATAAAGCGTGGTGCGAAGCAAATGACGACAGAACACAAAAAGATTGGCACGGAGCAGAGGGTTGGCAACGCCAAAGTGCAATTAAAGGTGTAGAGTTTAGATTAAAAAATTCAAACGCAGGACACGATGCACAACATAACTCTTGGTTAGAAGAAAAAGTAAATGACGGTTGGGTTTATGGAAAGGTTAAAGATGCCGTAGCAAAGACTCATCCTTGTATTCTTCCATTTGATGAACTACCAGATTTTCAAAAGAAAAAAGACGCACTTTTCTGTGCTATTGTTGATTCACTAAAATAATAAAAATGGCTACAAAACCACAAAAAATTACAAACCTATTATTCTTCGGGGATTTTGGTTGTACAACAGGATTCGGAAACGTATCAAAAGAACTAATTGACAATTGGTCAAAAGACAAAAACTTACGAATTGTAGTTTTTGCAATTAACAACTTTGCAGAAGCCCCTTATGATTACAAAGATAACGTAAAGGTATTACCTGCTATGACTATTTCAGAACTTAAAGATGATGTTTATTGTAGAATTGAGTTTTTAAAAACGATTTATCAAAATGATTTTGACGTTATATTTTGTTTGAATGATATTGAAATTTTCAATGAAATGGGAAAGCATTTATTAAATGTAAAAAAAGAAAAAAGAAAAGAAAACAGAAAGAATTTTAAATCAATTGTTTATTTCCCTATTGATAGCGAACCAAGACCTGTTGATTTGAAAATACTTAACTTCTTTGACGAAGTAATTACATATACAGAATATGCTAAAAATGTAATGAAGTCACTAACAACAGAAGCGAATAGTAAAAAAATAAAAGTTATTCCTCACGGGTGCAATACAAATGAATTTTACCCATTAACTATTGAAGAAAAGCTTCAAGCTAAATTAGAGCTTTTAGGAGATGCAGGAAATGAAGAAACTTATTTGTTTGGTAGTGTAAACAGAAATTCTGCAAGAAAAGATTTAGCGAGCTTGATATTAGGTTTTGCTACCTTTAAGCATAAAAACCAAGCAAATGCCGTGTTGTATTTACATTGTAATCCTTTAGACCCTTCAGGAATTAATATCTTCCGTCTTTGTGAAAGAGTGGGATTAAGAACAGGTGTAGATGTTCTTTTACCAAAAGATTTTTCTGAAAATAAAGGTTTCGATAACGTTCAGTTAAATAGGATTTATAACGCTTTTGACTGTTTTATTACAACAACAACAGCCGAAGGTTGGGGATTAACCGTTGTAGAGGCTATGGCAACAAAAACATTAGTTGTTTGCCCTAAACATACTTCTTTAACGGAAATAACAAATGATGGCGACTTAACGCTTAATTTTATGTTTATGCAACCTACTGTTTATTTGAATGACTTTGAAAAAATTAGATTTGCTTGTAATCCAAATGAGGTAAATACCCTTTTAGGAGTTGCGTATAACCTCAAGAACGATGAGCAAGAATTACAAGATGCGGTTACTCAAAAAATAGACAGAGCTTATGAAAAAGTAAAGGGTATGAAATGGGAAAACATCGCAAAAGAATTCAAATTAAAAATAGATAAACTTTCAAAATAGAGAAATGAGTAAATTAAATAGCAACATACCAAGTTTTAAGGGATTAATAAGAAAATCATATTTAACTAAAAACATCAAAGATAAAGAAGAATTTATAAATGTTTATTGTTTTGCGTTACAGTCTGTTTCAGGTGTAATATTGACTTTTCATATTATGACAGACGATGGTATGGTTAGAAGCAGAGTTCCAATTTCTGAAATCTATATGTCAATTCCAAAAAATGATATTCCCGCACATTATAAACAATTGTGGGATTGTTTTTCAGAAAACGTATCAGTGTTAGAATATGATTTTTTAGCATATCACAGGGCTGAAATAGTTTTAAGAGATGGTAATAGAGTATGGGCTACATATATGTTTACTGTTGATTGGTTTAATAATCCTTATTCAGACGAACCTTCTGATTATAAATGCGGACACATATTTTATTCTGATGATGGATTTTTACTTTGTCAACCAAATAATAGAATATTTTGGAGGGACAGTAATTGGGTAACTAAAAAACTTCCTGAAAACTTAAAACAATTTAAAGTAGATACTGAATTAATTTCAGTTGAGAATCAATCTGATAGATGGATAACAGAAGATGGGGATAATTTTTATTACGATATTAAAAAAGATTAAAAATTTTATATCAAATTGAATTAAGTTATATGGATTAAAAAAACATTTATGGCAAAGAAATCAAAAACGTTAAGTATATACAATAACACAACTTCTACATTCAATATTGGACTTATATTTCAAAGCCCTGTTCCAAACGGAATCGCTTGTCCTAAATGCGGAAAAGAACTACTTGACACTCATCCTAATATAACAATGACTTCAATGCCTTTAAAAAAGAATGTTGGTTGCTCAAGTGAAAAGTGCGACTATACAGGTTATAGAATTGCCTAATAAATAAATCAAGAACCCGATTGCAAGGTTAAGTGCTACAAATATTATGAAAAAAATAATACAGTTTTTTAAAGGTTTAGTGACTTCTAAAA
>Ga0181358_1000712_pt1 | contig 14909 bp, 18 predicted proteins | sample Fa13VDMM110SD_FD_130096 | JGI IMG/M metagenome (GOLD analysis project Ga0181358, IMG submission 130096) | Freshwater viral communities from Lake Michigan, USA - Fa13.VD.MM110.S.D | ecosystem: Environmental > Aquatic > Freshwater > Lake | place: USA: Michigan | collected 2013-09-24
CAATTTCGTCACCCTATACCCTTTTTCAACCAAAAAAATAAAAAAATAATTTAAAAAATAATAGGCTCCCTATACCCTTTTTTCAATTCGCTCTCCTTATACCCTTTTTCTATAACAAAATAAACGCACTATAAAAAATAAAAAATACTATAAAAAAATTTTTATCTCATTTTATAATATAGAAATGGAAGGAAAAATAATTTTTGAAATTATTGAAAAAGAATCATACAAGCAAAACAAATTTAAAGTACCAGAAGAAAAAGCCTTTTTATTAGCTGATTATTTAGACACACAAAAAAACACTCTAGATAATGAAATATTAAATGGATCTTATAAACAAATGAAAAAGGAAACATATGAACAATATAAATTTTTAACTGATATTATAAAATTAGATATAGAACCTCAAATAATAGGATATAAAAACTCAAAAGAGATGAGAGATGATATTAAAAATAATAATCATATATATTTTTTTAAATCTATTGACGGTTTCGGAATGGATAACGAATATAATGAAAATAATAATTATTTATTAGAAAAAACTGATATATATCTAAAATGTGGTTATAATATGGTTTATAATGATTTATTTCGTGTTGTTCATGATTATTTTACTCATTATATATGCGGTTTAGAATTTGGAGCTATGGGAGAATATAACGCCTTTTTAACTCATTCATTATTATTTAGTAATATATGTATTTATGCTTAGCATCTGAAACACTCATTCAAAATTTCTGGGTAAATTTTGGTAATCATTTACGTGTTAACGGTGTTATACCTAAAAAAGGAGAAATAGGTTATATAGCACCACAAAATAGAAAATTTAGCGAGCAAAAACATGTATTTATACCATTAGAAATGATAAAGGATATTATACCATTTTAATTACTATTAATTTAATTTAATTAATAATAATTTTTTTTTTACTATAAAAAATATTTTTTTTATCTAAACTAATAATATAAATGTTCTGTGAAGATTGTGATATTGAAGTTATGAACTTAAAACAACACCAAGCAACCAAAAAACATATAAAAAAGATAGGGGGAGAAGTAAAAGAAAAAAAAGTATATAAATATGATTATATGAATAATTATCAGAAAGATTATCATAAAAAATATTATATAGAAAAAAATCTAAAAGAAACAAACAAAGAAAAAGTTTTATGTAATATCTGTAATAAAAATATTTCAAAATTTAATTTGTCACATCATAAGAAGACAAAAAAACATTTAAATAAAATCAATAATAACGATAATAATGATATCGTAAACCTGCATGTAGAACATGATTTATAACATTTAATTTATAATTTTAAATTTTTTTTTATTTTTTTTTTTATTCCGTATCCGAATTAATTTTTTAAAAAAACACTATAAAAAAATATTTTTTATCTCTTTCTATAGTATAGAAATGTTCAATATTCCAAAAGATACAATTAATTTAGTTTTTGACCTCCTTGATTCCTTTTTATCAATTTCAGCGATAAAAAAGATTATAAGCATACAAAGAAGCAAAATAAACAAAAATATTATTAAAAAATATAATATTGATTCTAACACATCAAAAAAAGTATTAGAGAAAGCAAAAAAAGAATTTGTTAAAAAATTCATGTCATCAATTAATAACATTTATAATAATATTGTTGAAGATGTAAAACCACGTTTAATAAAAAAATTAAAATCAAGAGTAAAAAAGACACAACCAAAACAAGAAGTTGAAAAACAAGAAATAAATATTATTGAAGAAGTTGAAAAACTTATAAAAGAACAAGAAGAAAAAGAAGCACTGTTTAAAAAAGAAGAAAAAGAAATAAAAGAATTAATGGCAAAATTTGAAGAAGTAAAACCAAAAAAATCTATTAAATATGTATCACATAAATTTACTAAAATCAAATTTTTTACTAAATATAATTTTACTTACAAAAATGTTGAAGATTTAGAAGATTTATTTAAAGCAATTAAAGATAGTGATAAACGTATTGAAGATATTTTCACAAATGCGGAAGGTGAAAATATTATATATAATCCAACTGCTTATACATTCTTTTTTAAAAATATTGATACAGGTAAAATTATAGGTAGATGGATAACCGCAAATTATTTGTATGATTATAATGATTTTGAAACAGTTATAAATGAACTATTACAAGGGAACTCAATAGCAGGGAGCGACCCAATGAGCGCTAATGAATATGAATTAATATTAAATACTTTTGGCGCTAACATTGAAAAAATAAAAGGTGAAAGTAATTCACAAAAAGTATTATTTAATTGTGTAGGTATTAACAATAAAGATGGTTTTTGTGGATATAACGCATTATTGAAATGTGGTTATAAATATAATGGTTATAAAAAAGATTTAAATGATTTAGATAATCTTATTAATTATATTTATACAAATAATTTAAATATTAATATTCTTTCAAATGGTTTTACAATAAAAGATAACACAAAAAATATTATAGATAAAGGTGTTATAGAAAGAAAATTAATAAAAAATGAAAAAGGTTTTAATAAATTATATATCACAACTAAATTAAAGAATGAAAATATAAATTTATGTTATTTACATGATATAAATAATGATAGGGAGAATACTGGTTTTAAAGTTGTTGAAAATACAATAATTTATGATGAATTTAATGAGCATTTCGATGTAATTACAGATAATAAAATTAGTCTTAGAGATGATATTTATATATCTTTATCAAATGAAATTTTAAAAGGTGATGAAGTTATTTTTAAACCAAGACAAATAAACGAAAACACAAAAAAAAAAGCAGGAACACAAAAATTTAAATATTTATTTTTTGATTATGAAACTGTAATAAATTTTAATAGTTCGACATGTATGAATGAGTATTCATTATCAATATTAATATTAGATGAAGAAGAATTAAAATTATTAAATGAAGCGGATCTAAAAAAAGATATAGACACAGTAAATATAATAAGAGAAATAAATTGTAAAACATTTTTAGGTTTTGATTGTTCAAATCAATTTATTGAATGGCTTACAAAGAATGAAAATGATACAACATATAAATTTATAGGATTTAATAATAGTAATTTTGATAATTTTATTTTATTAAATGCCTTATTAAAATATAATGAAGATAATATAAATTTAGAAATAAATGTAAATAATATTTTTTATAATAATAATTGTCTATTAAATTTTTATATTAATGGACGTCATAACTTTTTTGATATACGTAAACACTTAACAGGAACATTAAAAAATTGTTGTAAATCATTTAAAATAAATGTATGCGGTAAATTAGATTTTGACCATAACAAAGCGCAGAAACTATATGAAGAAAATAAATTAATTGAGTTTATTACTGATAATGATGAATTAAAAAAATATAATGAGTATGATGTATTATCAACATCAATTTTATATTATAGATATCAAGAAGCATTAATAAATATCCCTTCAACATGTGATTTAGGATTTAAATTATTTGATAATAAAACTATAGGAGGATTAATATATAAAGTATTTGAAGAACAAAAAAATAAACTTAATTTTATTTTACCTAAACTAGATTTAAAACAATATCAAGATTTACAAAAATATAAAATTGCTGGACGTGTTGAAATGTTTAATAATAAACAAAAAGTGAATGAGCGTCTAGTTTCTACCGATGTATGTTCATTATATCCGTTTGTGATGAGTGTTTTAAATGTATATTATCCATACGGTAATATAATTAAGACAAAAAAATATAAAAAAGATAAAATAGGTTTTTATTATTGTGATATAGATCAATCAAATTTAAAAAAATGTAATTTACCTAATATATACGCTGAAAAATTAAAAAGTGAAAATAAATGGGATTCAGAAAACGAATTAGAAGATTATTTAATATCAAATGTAATGATTGAATTATTATTAAAATATGGTTGTAAAGTTATTATTAAAAATGGTTTTTACTTTACAAATGAAATGAAATCGAGTAAAATGTTTGAGTTTTTATTAGAACTTATGAAAGAAAAAAATAAACAAGACACATATAAAGATAGTAAAGAAGAAACAGAAAAAAGTAAATATAATAGCGCATTACGCGAAACAATGAAATTATTAATGAATTCTTTAAGTGGTAAAGTAATAGAAGGATTACACACAGAAAAAATATCAGAAGTTGGGAGCGTTTATGATTATAAAATAATAAAAGATAAAGCGAAGAAAATGAACACAATTAATAATATTGGAAATAAATTATTTGTATCTTATGAAATAGATGAAAAAGATTTATTAGAAAAACAACGACCTATATATTTAGGTGTTTTAATTTATGATTACGCGAAAAGATACATGTATGAGAACTCATATTCTAAAATTGGATTGAATAAGTTATTATATACTGATACTGATGCTACAAAATTTAGACATACTGATTTTATAAAATGGAAAAATGAAATTGATGAAAAAAATATAATTGTTCCACATTGGGAAGAAGTAGAGAAATATGATGAAAGATATAAAACACATAAAATTTATGATGATAATAGTAAAGTTTTTGGAAGTTATGAAGATGAATTAAAAGAAATGATAGGAGATAAATATCATTTTTATTGTCTTCAAAAAAAATCATGGTTCTATAGTGCTGATAATAATCAAAAATTTAGATTTAAAGGATTAAACCCAAACAGTCAATTTATAGAATTTGATAATAAAATTGTTGATAAAAAAATTATGAAACATAAAGACGGATCCGAAACAGTAAAATATATTTTAAATATTGATGATAAAGAAAGATATAATTATTATGTAGAAAATAAAAATAATAGTTTAGATAATAACGCATTAAAATTTTTTGATGATTTATATAAAAATAATGAGTCTCTTGTTATTTGTTCATCATTCAGAAGAATAGTAAAAAACTCTTTAAGAGATGTAGAAAATGATGATAATGAAAGATTTAATAAAAAAATGAATAGAATACAAGCAAATATAAGCGTAAAGCATGTAAAATTAACCTAATAATATTTTTTTATCTGATGTTGGTGTGATACTTTTCATATCGATATCAATCATTCCAAAACAACATTTTGAATGTTTTAAATGTAATATAAAAGATGAAATTAAATTGATACTAATAAGTATTAAATTAATTGTATTTATATCAAAGTCCATATAATATAATATTATCAAAGATAATATTTATAATTTTAACCAATTTATTCTCTCGTTTCTTATTTTTATTTTAATAGCTTCTTCTATTTGCTTTTTTGTAAATTCTTTAGCTAATTTTGGCGTTTTTTCATTTACTTTAACAGACGGACGGCATACAGTAGGTAGATTTAGCTCTTTTTGTTTCTTTGTTTTGGATCCACATGGAGTATTATTTTTACCATCTATCAAATAGCTTGTGAGATTAATCCATTTTTCGCCTTTAGTAGGTGAACCCCATCTTAATAAATCTTTTTTCTTTTCTGGTGATGTCTTTGTCATATTTAATTTACCCATTAACATGCTTCTATATGCTGAATTTGGCATATTTTTAACTGCTTCTTTTTGTGCTTTACTCATATATTATAAGGATATATTTTTATTATCTATAATGTTTCATATAAAATATTATCTTTAAATTTCTATAGTGATACATTCAACATATGTTCTATTATTTAATTTATAATAGTTATATCTATAATGTTCTATTACTTTTCCAGTACGTGGATGAAATTGTTTTTCTTCTATTTTATCATCGTTTTTAAATATACATTCCATAGTAGGTATATCATCCATATAATCATATGTTATTTGTTTTCCATGTAATTTTCCATTTACACATTCACTTGTTCTAAAAATTAGTCCTAATTTATTATATTCATTTCTAATTCCTTCTTCTTTTCCATTTAACAAAAATACTTCTGATTGTATTGTTTTTGGTAAATGACCAAATGAATTATAATATGACCTATATACACCCGTAAAGTTTTCCATTATATAATAATAGTATATAAAAATTATTTTATTATATAATTATATATGACTGATTGTAAATGTAAATGTTGGGAGCATAAGCAATTAACAATAAAATGCCACAAATGCGAAGGCAAATTAATGTATGTAAGAACTGAAATAATAAATGAAGAAGATGAAAATAAAATAAAATTAGAAAAATTAAGAAAAGAATTAAGAGAGAAACAAATTGATATAACTTGTCTTAAAATGGAAATTAGAGAATTAGAAAATTTATAATTTATTTATAATAAAGTTCATAAACTTTAATTTATTTATTTTGTCTTCTTCATTATTATTCTCTATTTCATTGCGTATTTTAGTTAATATTTCGAATTTCATGTCTTCTATTGTTTTATCTTTTGTATCAGTATCTGTATCGGTATCTGTATCAGTATCAGTATCTGTATCACTTAAATCTTCTGATTTTGTTGTATATTCGTCATCGCTATCGATGTTTTCAACTGTTAAAATTTCTGTTTTGCTCATTTATATAATAGTAGTTTAGAAAAAAAAATAATTTTTTATAGTTAAAAAAATGTTTTTTATAGTAAAATTAATTTATATAATGTATTTTTATTTTAAATCTTTTTTCCATGTCGCTAATTGAGCTTATTATATTCTTTTTATTCCATAATATTCCTAATGCCCATGCTCCACTCTTTTTTAAATCGTTAAAATCTTCTTTAACTTTATGGCGTGCTATATATGCTTTCTTTTTATTATCGTCATTAGATAAAATATAATCGGAATATCCTTTGGATCCAAAATAAAGAGTTTTTACTTTACCATTATCAAGAAATGAAACCATATATTTTTTATTTGGTTTATTTGATTTTTCTAAATAATAATCGTCCATATAATATTATCAAGGATAATATTTATGAAGGCTAAAAATTAGAATTATATATAATTCTAATTTAGGGTAGCGTCCATATAATATTATTACATATTATATTTTATTTAACAAAATATTGAGGATTCTCATTTTTTATAGAAATTATACGATTAAAAAATTGATTTTTTAAAGAATTTATATTAACAGTAAAATTAAAATTAACTATTTCTATTAATTCTTTATATATATAGTCTGGTGTTTTTTTATAACAATTATGTTTATTAATTTCTTTTATTAATTTCATTGATTTATTATAAATAGTTAATTTTAATTCTTCTCTTAACAAAAGAGCATGAATATATAAAGATTCATCACCATTTAAATATTCAATCATTAAATCATTAGATTTTATAGCACTTTCATAAATTGATAACCATAATTTTCCCGTAAAAACATCAAAATTTTCCATTTCTATATATTATTATAGTATAAAAAAAATTTATTTTATAGTTTTATTATATAGAAATGTATAAAAACACATTTGTTAAAGATTTAAAAGAAGCTAATATAATAGAGGATGAAATGATTAAATTATTATCAAAAGAAGGTGATATAATTATTAAAACACCTAATAATATAATATTTAAAGATTATGATTTTATCATAAATAATATAAAATATGAGTGTAAATTCGATAAAATGAGTGATAAAACTGGTAATATATGTATTGAATTTGAATATAATAATAATTCTTCTGGTATTAATTCAACTAAAGCAGATTATTATATTATAAAAACTTATAAATCTGTGTATTTAATTAAAGTTAAAAAATTGAAAAAATTAATTAATAATATAGAAAACATTAAAATTATGTATGGTGGATATAAAAAAAAATCTAAAATGTATTTAATTAATATTAATTATTTTGAAAAATATAAAATATAATACTATATTATATATAAATGGCGTTTTTATCAAGAGGAGGTGTGATGTTAGGAGGCATGCCAATGGGCGGAGTTTTAACAGCAGAGGCAAGAGCGAAATCAGTTCAATCAGTAAGAGAAAAAAGAGATTTCGTTAACGCACAAATAGAAGAACAAAGACAATTATATGAACAACAAGGAATGAAATTTACTAAAGCAGAACAAAAAAGATTAAGAACACGATTAAATAAAGAATATTCAGAAGCTAAAAAAGCAGAAAAAAAAGCAAATAAACCACCACGCGCACCACGCGCACCACGCGAACCACGCGCAAAATCAGTAAGAGCTGTAGGAGATTATAAAAGAATAGCTAAAAAATATAAAGACTCGCCTTTAGGTGTTGAGTGGCATGAAAGAAGCGCAAATGTACGTGATAGATTATTTGGATTAGATGAACATGTAACAAAATCAGGAAAAACCATAGCAAAAAATGCTAATTTAAAAAGACAACTTACAACAGCAGAATGGCAAGAATTACAAGCTTGGCTCGATTCTAAAGGTGCCGGTTTTGATTGGACTGCGGTCGGTCAAGCTATAGCACGTCTCGCACCACTTGTACTTTAAATTATACTTTAAAAATTTTTAAAATATATATAAATTTATATTCTTTATATATATTATATGTCATTGAGTTTAGAAGAGACTAAAAATTCTCGAGCTATTGCTTATTTATTAGAAGATAACAGACCAGTTAAAAAAATTTATTATATTGATAGTGATGATTTACCAGAAGAACAAGAAGCATTAAAAAAAATTAGATTAAATTTAAGTAATGAGTCTTTTTTTCCATTAATAAAAACATTTGATGATAATGAACAAAATGAACGTGTTTATATATGTGGTGAAAGTGGATGTGGTAAAAGTTATAACATGATTAGAAGATATACCGAATTATTTAAACAAAAATATCCTAAATCAAAAGTTTTATTATTTTCAAGTAAAGAAAAAGACAAAGCTTTAGACGATTTAAAATATATTGAAAGAATAAAAATAGACGATGATATAGTAAATAACCCATTAACAATAAAAGAAATTTCGGCATATTCAAAACCATTATTAACGATATTTGACGATATTGAAGATTTTTCAAATAAAAAAATAAATCAAGCTGTACAAAGATTAAGGGATGAAGTAATGAGAAACGGAAGAAGTTACGGTATATTTACTTTATTTACCCATCACGATCCATGTGATTATAAGAGCACTAAATCCCAAATTTTTGAGTCGACTGCTATATGTACATTTCCTAAACAATCAGGAGAAAATGCTTATGATTATTTATATGAGAAAAAATTACATTTAAATAAAAAATATATAAATTTAATAAATAAAACAAAATCTAAATTTGTATATATTAATAAAGGTAATCCTAAATATATAGTTGCTGATAAATATATTATATTATTATAATATATAATATTATATGAATGAAGAAAATAAATTAATTTATCCGTTAAATTTTATTGAAATGAATTTTTTAAATCCTGACGCGTTAATAATAACATATGATGAATTTAATAAAATTTTTAATATTGAGAAATTTTTTAATTATTATAAAAAAATTATTATATTATATCTTATACAGTCAAGAAATAGCGGTCATTATACATGCTTATTTTTAAATAATGGGTTTATAAATTATTTTGATTCGTACGGTACGCCTGTGGATTTTAATTTAGATTTATTAACAAAAGAAGAAAGAGTAGAATATGACCAAAAAACAAAAAAATTAAGTTTATTATTAAAAGATTATATAGTTATATATAATAATATTTTATTACAAGGAAAAGGAACGCTAACATGTGGACAGTTTGTAACGCATAGATTACATAATTGTCGATATACTGAGGAACAATATATAAAAAAATTTTTTTTAAATAAAAAAAAATCACCTGATGAAATAGTAGCAGATTATTGTTTAAATTTATTAAATAAAATTTATTAAATATAAAATCTTATATTATATTATATTATAAATGAGTGATATATTATATTACAATATAGCAATATCTGGAATCAACAATCAAAATTCTGGTTTGCCTTTAGACCAATCAAACATACCTATAAAATCAGCAATAAGCGCAGATAATAACCAACCTATTGTAAATAACCCAGATGATTATTACGCTAGTATTATAAGATTTTCTATTCCATCATTTGAAATTCCAGTTATAGGACCCTTTCTAATTCAAACACCTGTAAATAATATTAATTTAAGTGTTTACTCATTTACTTTAAATTATAGTTCAGTGAATTCAGATACAACATTTTGGATTTTTACACCTGATGTTTTATCACCAAACGTAACACCGCCACAAGTAGGAACACCATTACAAACATTTACATCATATTATTTTTTATATAATTATATTACACTTATGAACATAATGAACACAGCACTTGAAAGCGCATTAACAAATTTAAAAAGTAAGGCAGGAACCACAGCAATAACAGATGCTCCAGTACCATTTTTTTATTATGACCCTAATACTAATTTAATAAATTTATACGCAGATAAAACATATTATGATAATAGTTTAACAAATCCAATATCTATATATTTTAATTCTCCTGCTCAAACTTTTTTTAATGCTTTACCGTTCAAATCAATTGATGAAAATAATATTATAGGAAAGGACAATATATTTATTATTCAAAATAATGAAAATATTAATATTGTAACTCTTAATACTTTTGATTATATCGTAATGACACAAGAATATCAAAGTTTGGGTTACATGGCTCTATTAAAATCAATTATTATCGGTACAAATATGAATGTTCAAAGTGAAATATTTTTTATTAATAACCCTGAAGCGTTCCAAAATTTAAATTTTGTTAATGTGCTAACTGATTATTTACCTGATATTAATTCTAATAATGACGCAGGTGTATCAAGTAAAAATTTTATTTATAATGCTCCTTCATTATATAGATTATTTGAATTTAAACAAAGGACACCATTATACAACATTAGCGCTAATATTTATTTTACAGATAATTTAAATAATTTATATCCTTTATACTTAAAAAAAGGTACAATCGCAAATATAAAAATAATGTTTATAAAAAAAAAATTAATCACTAAATTTTTAATATAAGAAATTAATTTATAATATAAAATTATTTATTTTATGAATATATAATATATAATATGGATAGTCATTTATTAAAAGTCGTAGACTCTCGTTTAGTAGCAAAATCATCGTCAAATATTGATTATGTATTTAAAGAAGGTGCCTCAAATGTAGCTTATATTAACATTCAAAGTTCATCAAATAGTACATCTAATACCAATTTTAATTTAAATAATATTGGTGATTATAATTGTCGTGACAGACGTATGATGTTAAATGTCCCTATTACTGTTGAATTTACAGTAGTTAATACTTCGGGTTCAGCAATTAATTTAATTCAATCGGATAATTTTGGATTTAAACAATATCCCCTAAATCGTTGTATTGGTACACTTAACCACCAAATTAATCAGGCTTCTTATACACTAAATACAAATAATGTCTTAGATTTAATTTCACGCGTCGATATTTCACCAGAAGATTTAAACTTTTTTGAAAATTGTCAAGCTGATATAATTGATAGTTATCAAAATGCTACAGGATCCAATTTATCACCTATTAGCCCTTATACTTCTTCACTTCAAGGCGATGGTGTATATAAACCACGAACAGTAAATTACTCACTTTTTTCTGGTTCTAATTCAATCCCAGCAAATTCCACACAAACAGTGACTATTACAACATCTTTATACGAACCTCTTATATCACCTTTTAATAATGTTTCGAAAGATAATCAAAGCGCACTCTGGGCGGTAAATGGTGAAATAATTAATATTACATGGGTTTCTCAATTATTTAATAATATGTTTGCTTTTTATCCTCCAGACGGGTTAACAGTTACACCAGTAGTAAGTTTCGCAAGTGTTGCGAATTTATTTTGTATATATCTTACACCATATGAAAGTATGATACCAAGTATTCCAAATGAAAGCGTAGTACCATATAATAATTATGATGTTTTTACAACCAGTGTAGGAGCTATTTCTGCCGGTGGTTCAAAATCTAGCATTACTTCCGGTGTTGTTTCATTTACAAATTTTCCAGCTAAAATTATAATAGGTATTCGTGAAAATAATTCTAATAGAGCATTAACTGCCTCAGTTCCTGATAAGTATCTAAGGATAGACAATATAACCGTCACAATGGACAACGGGGCTCCCCAATTGAGCGCATGTACACCAAATCAGCTCTATGATATTTCTGCGCGTAATGGTTTAAATATGCCCCGCCAAGCCTTTTTACAAGAATGTTTAAATAATCCTCTTAATCTTAATGCTGGAACCAATAAATTATTTGGTTGTGGTTCTGTGCTTGTTTTGGATTCTATGGATTTAGGCGTAAGGGCAGGCGTAACTCAAGGTTCTGGCGGTCGTTTTGTTTTCCAAATTACAAATTTAAATGTAAGTAATCCAACTGCTTATAATTATGTTGATGCTCAATTATATGTAATTGGTGTAACAAATGCCGTATTAAAACGTGTTGGAAGTCAATATATAAACCATCTCGTTACAGCCCCCGACAATGTTTTAGAAGTCGCGTCAAGACTACCACCTGTTGCTCATAGTGAGTACATGCGCGCTTTATCTCGTAATGCCTTTTTAAGTGGTGGAGGTGTACAAGATGTTTTAAAAGCATTATATGGCGCAGTTAGAAAAGGACATGATTACGTAATGAAAAATAAAGAAACACTAGGGCAATTATATGAAACTGGTAAAAAATTATTTAGTGGATCTGGTAGACACGCAGGAATGAGTCAGCAAAAAGTTCAAAATCAAAATTTAACAAGTGGTATTCATCAAGCCCGTAATATGGATTTATTTTTTGAATAAAAAAATAACAATATAATAATTTTAATTTTCTAATATTATTATATAAAATGAGTATTAACAGTTTAACGCAAAATTCGCAAATTATGAGTCAATTATCAACAGCTTTAAATTTAATATCACCAACAACGGGAATTACCGTTTTAAATGGGGATGGTAATATAACAACATCAGTCGTAGGAAATACAGGAACAATAACATTAAAACCAACCTTAAATGTTACCTCGGTTTCTACAAACGCTTTAGAAATTGATAATTTTCAAAATCCTTGGACTACAAATAAACCATCGAGTGATGGACAGGTGTTATCGTCAACTACTTTAGGCGCGCTTTCATGGGTTCCTCAAACCGGAGGAGGAGGTGGAATTACTACAATAAATACAACAAACGCAAATTTAACAGCATCAGAAACATCTGACCCCGCAGTATGGAATATTGGGTTAAGTAATACTTTAACAGGATTAGAAAATTTAACTGTTGGGAACGGTGTAAATACTGGTATCACTATTGCTATCGGTAGTACTGGTATTACTATGAATGATACAGCCATTATAGGCGCTTCTATGACAAACCCTTTTATTATTCAGCCAAGTTCTAATGGTCAAGTTTTAAGTAGTACTACAGGCGGTACTTTAAGTTGGGTTTCTCAATCTGGTGGAGGAGGTGGAATTACGACAATAAATACAACAAACGCAAATTTAACAGCATCAGAAACATCTAACCCCGCAGTGTGGGATATTGGTTTAAATACTGTTGTAGAAAATTTAACATCTGTTGTTAGTCAGAATATTAGTTGTGGTCTTGCTGGCTCGCCTGATAGTGGTTTAAATACTGTTGCTAATTCTGGGGGTATTTATATGAATGCTTGTCCAATAAATCAAGTAAGTTTGATTGGGAATCGTAACACCGACCCAGTTACAAGTGTTGATATATTTAGTAATTGGAACGGTGGTTCAGACTGGGGGGGTGAGGTTTATTTAGATTCTACGGGAGTTTATATAGATACTAATTCAGCAACGAAGAATTTATATTATAGTCCAAATGGTGATTTAGCAAATTATACAACTGCGGTATCATATCCGCCTACAACGGCGCCGAGTTGGGTAATATCTAATGCCGGAGATGCTACTCTTGCGACTAGTATTTTTACAGGTGCTGATGTAAACGAAACCGCAGTAAAATTAAATGCCGGTAATTTAGATATTGGAAATAATGATATTATTAATATAAATCAAATAATAGCATATTCAACCGCTCCAAGTGCTGATATTAAAATAAGAAGCAATTTTGGCTCTGGAACATATGGAGGCGAGTTATACATGGATGGTGATGGTGTATACTTAACAACCAATACAGAGGCAAATAAAATTTGGCTAGATAATAACGGCAATTTAAATGGTTTTAATAGCGCAACACCGTTCCCGCCTATAACTGCGCCCCAGTGGAGTATTGGAGGAGCAGGGCAAGCCACATTTTCAAATATTCAAACAACTGGAACAGGTATATCAATTAATAATGATGGCGTTTTGTTAACCAATAATATGAAAAATCCCTTTTCAGTACAACCAATCGTATCGGGTCAAATTCTTTCATGTACTACTGGAGGCACTTTGAGTTGGGTATCTAATGGGGCTGGGTCATCTTCTGGAACATTAGTTTCATTAGGTAGCGCATATACCCCTTTGGTTATTCAATCAAATTCTCCATTTGTCTTTTTATTCGCAAATATTACACTCAATGGATTAGCTCAAGCTGGAATGACATATTATATAAATCTATCCAATTTTACAATTCTAAATAATGGTAGCGTTGATAATTTAACAGTTGGTATATATTTAAATGGTGCTAATCCCATTATAGGAGGTACGGCGTCATCACTACAGACATTTTATACTACTGGTTCATATACAACTATAAGTTCAATTCTTCAATATACGGTTCAAAATCCAGCGGATGTAATAACAATATATGTCGGCGCTTCTGGCGCTAGTATTTCAACTGTTACCGGCGGTAGTTATACAATTACCGGAATTATGCCATAAATTATTGTAATATGAATATTAATTTCTCATGATAATTTTAATTATTTTGTTATAGAAAAAGGGTATAAGGAGAGCGAATTGAAAAAAGGGTATAGGGAGCCTATTATTTTTTAAATTATTTTTTTATTTTTTTGGTTGAAAAAGGGTATAGGGTGACGAAATTG
>Ga0181358_1000713_pt1 | contig 14907 bp, 37 predicted proteins | sample Fa13VDMM110SD_FD_130096 | JGI IMG/M metagenome (GOLD analysis project Ga0181358, IMG submission 130096) | Freshwater viral communities from Lake Michigan, USA - Fa13.VD.MM110.S.D | ecosystem: Environmental > Aquatic > Freshwater > Lake | place: USA: Michigan | collected 2013-09-24
TTTAACCAGCTTAAAATATTTTAAAAAAATATCCCTAAAATATTTGTTAGAATGAATATACTTTGTATATTTGTGAAGGAAAGGGACACGAGAAAAAACCCAATCCAATCACACAAAAAAAATCAACACAATGGAGAACGGAAAAGTAACAAACGAACACAATTTTAAGGTTGGGGACATTATATATAACAGTTGGGGTTGGGAGCAAACCAACATAGACTTCTACCAAGTGGTAGATGCAAAACCTAAAACAATAAAAATTGCTCCTATCAATGGTAAGTTTAGGGAGAATCAACCACATGGTAATGGAATGAGTGCTTACGTTGTGCCAGTTCCAAATAAATTTTGTGGAGATCCAATTGCAAAAAGAGTTTTAAGCTATAAGCACAATGGCAAAAAATACATAAAGGCAGAGTTTGGATGTTTCCAAGAATATAAAGATAAAGATGGTGTTTATTGCAGTTGGTATGCTTAAACACAAAGGGGTGCAGCATCCGAACAAACTGCAAAATTTAATCACACAAAAAAAAAATAACACATGGAAAAGGGAATCGAAAGAAGTAAACTAATCAATTTGTACGCAGATGTAACTTCAAAACTAATGGTTTTAGATGTACATCTAGACTGCCATACAAATTACAATATAGATTTTATATGGTTAAGGAAAACAATAAAGGAATTAAAAACAAACACTAGTCCTGCCTTTATGGATATTTTATGGGGAGAAAATAAAAATGTAAACCTTAACGATTAATTCGTTAAGGTTTTTTTTATACCAACAAATCAAATAACATGAACACAATCCAGTTTATTCGCAAAGCAAAAAAAAGTATTGATGGTGCAGATGGTTTTCTTTTTCTTCATCATTGGGCAACAGGGTTTCAGTATGTAATCCTAAAGAGTATGGAAGATTCAAAAAGATATTTAAAGTGATTTAATAGGGGTGCAGTATCCTAAAAACTGCAAATTTAATCACACAAAAAAATCAATGTTATGGAAAGTTTGAAAAACGAAGTAAGAAAGATGAATTTTGAAGAAATTGAAAATCATCTTTTAAAAACGGCTAGAAGCCAAGAAGATTATCTCTTAAAAATGTATAAGAGATTATATGCTACGAAAGAAAACCCTTTTGAAAACAGTAATTATCTTTACGAAAGAAGTGTTTTGATTGGCATGATTTCTATGTTAGATGCCCTAAGAATAGATAGAAAAGAGTTTAATTGGATATTCTAAAACAAATCTTTAATCACACAAAAAAAATAAAAAATGTACAATTTAATTAGAGAAACAATTGCAGATATGTTCAACGGTTACTTATTCAGTAACACCACAACAGAAGATATTATTATTGAAATCCAAAAAATATTTTCTCATCAAATTGACGAAAATAGTGAAACACAAATTGCTCTCATAATTGGGTTATCTTATTTTGGGTTTCATGAATACCCAGTTAATAGCGAAGGCCCAACACCATACGAAGAAAAGCAAATGGAGAAAATATTATGCGATGGAATAGAAGAGATCATTAATGTTTTAAAAAAAATTGAAAATAAATAAATAAATAAAAATGCAAAATTCAGAAACAATTAAATTAAAAATTAGGGAATATTTATTGGTAAACTTTGCTCTAGTTGTACAAGATGAATTGGAAATATCCGATTATATTGAGGGAATAAATATTATACAAGGATATGATATAAATCTAAATGCTGGAGAGAATATGTCATTAATTATTGACGATGCAGTAAAAGAATTTGTTAATTTCCCAAAAATTAATAAATATTATATTACAATTTATGAAAGAATTGAAATGCAGGAAATTATTGATGAAATGATAACTAAAATTTTTGAACAGCTATATGACTAAGAATATGAAAAATTTAAATTACGATGAACTTCCCGAATCAACTAAATTAATAATTGTATTATTATTAATTATTATAGGATTGTGTATTGGGGAAACAATTGGATAATTAGTAAAGGGGTGCAGCATCCTATCAACTGCAATCTTTAATGACACAAAAAAATATATGAAACCAAAAGATTTAGAATTGATTTTTGAGAAACATACCAATAACTTAAAAAAGCAAATAAATACAATTGAGTATATAGAACCTACTGTAAGGGATTTTTTCACAAGATGTTTAGATGCACTAAAACTTCAAGTGATGATTGATACTATTGATTTTTCAATTAAAGAATTAGAGGAAGATAATATAGAATTAATTAAAAAAATAAAAAAACCATAATATGATTCATGCACTTATCTTTTTATTAAGTACCAACGTAATTGCTATTGTTTACATTATTGAATTAAAGGCAATAAAAAGGGAACTGGAAAATGAAATTTGTGAGATACACAAATTCATTACGGATAATGAAAAAAATATTAATTTAAATTAGAAAAAATATCGTTTGTATTTATATATTATATATATTGCAAACGATATTAATTTTTATGAAACATTCAAGAAAAACAAAATTTGGGCAGATCCTTGATAAACGTGGTTTGTCATTGTCTGAATTTGGGCAATTGTTACTTGATAAAACTGGGCATTGGATGTTGCCTAACAATATCAGCAACTATGCAACAGGTTACAAAAAAATTAGTACGATTAAATTAGCATCCACATTTGCGAAAGCTTTAGGGGTTGAAATAAACGAAATATTATGAATAAAGATAAGATTGATATAATTAATCATATTAATCAAATAACCGGTGGTAATTATACATACGATTCAATTGAATTGGATGTATTGCTTCAAGAAGGTTATACATACGAAGAAATTAAATTAATTGTAGATTATAAATTCAAGCAATGGAAAAATACAGAGTTTGAAAAATATATAAGACCAGTAACATTATTTAAAAATTTTAACAAATATTTCAATGAGTACAGAAATACTAGACTCCCGAAATTTAGGGATAGCATCCAGAAGGCCAAACAATCTAATTGGAGATTGGATAAAGAGTGAAGATCATTTAATGATTGCACAAACCTTCTCGGAAAAAAGAATTGCACAATTTAACAAAGCTGATATGGCTCAATTGGTTGATGCTATTGCTAAGTGGCAGGTGATGTTAGGATTGGGGAGTGACAGCACCGAACAAGAATTGGTGTTTATCTGCCAGTTTATTTATGACAATTTCGGGAGTTTAACTTTGTCAGACATAAATACTGCATCTAATCTTGTTGTAAGCCAAAAGATAAGGTTAGAATACACTTCGCAGCGTAAAATAACTGCTCTCTATGTAAGTAAATCATTAAATGCTTACATAGAATATAAAACCGAATTGTATAATGAAATATTGGCCAATAAGCGTAAGCATTTAGCAAAATTAGAAGATAGTAATGTGAGGGTATTAAGCCAATCAGAGAAGGCAAATGATTTTAAGAATCATATTATTTCTATGTACAAGAATTATGAGGAAGATGGTTGGACTATTGATTTTGGCGATTTTGTTTATGAGTGGATGAAAAAATTAGATTTGATAAATAATGCCATAGTGCCACAGGCAATTGCGTATGCAGAAACAAGATATATAGAAGACAAAAAGAATCCTAATAGTTTTGCAATGCAGGTTAAGATGGGTTTGAATAACATTGAAAGCATTAAGTTCCAAAAAAAGAAATACGCAAGAGAATATGTAGTAAATAATTTCTTTCAATGTAATGACATATTGGATATTATTCAATTAATAAAAATAGATCAATTTTAAAAAACAAAAACAATGAAACAAGGATTATCAAACGAAGAACAAAGCCTAATTTACCTTAATCTTAAAGAAGGTAAAATAGTTACCAAAGAAAAAGATTCGATGGTTACTTACGCATCCATAACCGGCAAGATAACTGAAATGGAATTTGTCGAAGATGAATACAACGGCAAAAAATATGAAAAAGCAAAAGTTTACATTACTGCCGATAATAAACAATACTGTTTGCAAATGAGGACAGAAAGTGGCTATTTTCGTGGATTGTGCAATAGTTTAAAAAGTGGTAAACCAACTGAATTGGTATTGCTTTCTCCAAATAGTAAAGTAGTAAATGGTAAGCCTGTAACTACCATTTTTGTAAAACAAGAAGATAAATGGCTCAAACACTTCCATACACTAGAAAATATAGGAGATATGCCAGAATTGGTAAAAGTAGAATTTAAAGGCAATGTGCATTATGACAATACCGATCAAATTAACTATTGGAAAAATTGGGCAACAAAAACATTTGCTTATGGTGGAAAACCTGCCACCTTTATTGAAAATGAAGAAGATGCACCATTTTAATTAATACAAATGAATAAAGAACATCTACTGGATATATTGGTACTATTGGATTATAAACCACTATCAATATATCCGGTTTCAAAAAAAGATGCCATTAGGATAATTGGCATTAAGCATACTAAAAAAGAATTAGAAGAAATAATAATTGAATTATTAAAAAAAACAAAAAAATAATGCTACAGCTTAATCCAACAATTCCAATTGTAAGAGTTAGCGACAATATGAAAGGGTATGCTTTTCTTGTTATTGACTATTCACAAGAACATGATTTGTTATTTACTTGTGCAATGGATAACGGGGAAATTTGGACATATAGCAATAAAGATATAAGGATGCAAGAAAATATAACGCTAAACAGAAAAACTGATGATTACATAACATCTCCTTTGCATACATCATTAGTAGATGATTTAATCACCTATTTCACCAGTTTAACAACTGAACAACAAAATGCAATTATTGAAGCAAGTAAAGACTTGATATATAGACCAATGAAATCTTAATAAATAAATAAAATGACAGAAACTCAAAAAGCCCTAAAAGAAAAAACGCTAATTTCTTTAAAATTAACGAAAGAAGAAAAGAAAATTATTCAAGACAAAGCTGATGCAGTAGGTATGAATTTTAGCTCCTATGTTAGACACATTTTATGTTACTCAAATCCAAAAAATAAAACCAATGATTAGTTACATATTTTTAGCATTAGCCAGTATTTGCAATTCTATTATGGACACATTAACCCATCATTTTAATTATTCAATTTTTAAAAACAAAAATGAAGAATTTTGGAATCCAAATGAAAGTTGGAAGTTTGTAAACTTTTTGCCGTTCACAAAGTATAGAGCGGATGCTTGGCATTTATTAAAATCTGCAATGATTATATTTATTTGTTTGGCTATTGTATTTGCTGACAATTTAAATATCATTGATTTTATTCTGCTTGGTATATTGTGGAATATTGTATTTAATGTTTTTTACAATCATTTATTAATTACAAAAAAATAAAAATGGAAATAGTAGATTGTTTTTTATTCTTTAATGAAATAGATATGTTGTTATTTCGATTAAAAGAATTAAATGATGTTGTAGATACATTTATTTTAGTGGAATCAGATCATACATTTAGCGGTAACCCTAAAGAATTATTTTATGAAAACAATAAGCATTTGTTTTCTGCATACAACCATAAAATAATATCTATTGCAATAAAGGGCAAAGAAGATGTATCAGCTTGGGATAGAGAAACTATGCAAAGAAATGCAGTTACGCAGGGATTGAAGCTATTGGATTTAGATAAGGATGATATAATTATATTATCTGATTGCGATGAAATTCCTAATCCAAAATTACTCAAAAAGGTAAGGAATGAAGATATAATTTGGAGACATAATATTTATTCTTTAGAGCAGGATTTCTATTATTATAATTTAAATTCTTTGAAATTAAACTACTGGTTAATGTCTAAGATTTTCAGATATGGAGAAATCAGTATAAGCAAAAAAACACCACAAGAAATAAGGCATACACAAACAATTCAAATAACAGATGGTGGTTGGCATTTTAGTTATTTTGGATCCCCAGAAAAAATAAAATATAAAATTCAAAGCTTTTCTCACCAAGAATTTAACAATGAAAATTATACTAATTTAGAAAAAATTAAAAATCAAATAGATACGAAGCAAGATTTATTTTACAGAAATAATGAGGAAATTATTAATTGTGAAATTGATGAATCAAAATTGCCAGTAAATTATAAACTGCTTTTAAATATTAAATAATGAAAACAATAAAAAACAATTCTGAATCAAATATAGATTGGGAAACATTCAAAACTTATAAATTTGTTCGTGAAAAATTAATTGAAAAGGGTTATAAACAAATTAATGTAATTCAAGTAGATTCATATTTAACCATTTGCTTTGAATATTGGATAAATTTTAGAGTTGATAAAAAAGAATCCAATATCATTTTGGTTGAAGTTTTAAAAAATAATGATGCTATTGTATATTTTGAAAATGATATAAACGAATTAAATTAAAACAAATGTATAGAAACTACCAAGACTTTCATTTCGACAAAAACAAATTAATAGATAATAATAATACACAATATTTTGTTTTAGGCTTTATTATATTAATTTTATTGATAATTAATATTGCTCAAAAAAATGCTTATGACAATTTATATGTAAAAAATTATCAAGACGATATTAAAAATCGAAGCATAACAAATAAATTAATTAATGATAATGCAATAATTGTTGAACAACTAGAAACACAAAAACAATTATACAATTATTTAGATAGTATTAATATTGATTTATTAAAAAAGATTCATAAACAAGAAATTATATTAACAGACTTAAAAACAAAATATGAAAAAGCAAATAATTACTCTCGTAATTTCAATGGTGATAGCATCCGGCACTATTTCGCAAACATTAAAGAATGATACAATTTGTTTGCCTATTGATGAATTGAAGGTGGCAATAAATAAAATAGAAGTTTGCGAAATAATTAAGCAAGAATTAGTGGCCACTAAATATTTATTGGAATTAAAAAATTCACAAATTGCAAATTTAGATTCAACTTTAATTTATCATAAAAAAAGAGAAGTTAAATATTTGCAACTGGTTGAAAATTTAAAAAAAATAAATACCAATTATCAAAAAAACATATTTAACAATACTGTTAAAATTGAACATCAAGAAAAACAAATTAGAAAAAAAAATAGGCACAAATTTATTTATGGAATATTGGGTTTCGTGCTTGGTGTTTTAATACTTTAACTAAAAAAAATGACCATAAAGAAAGTTTATAAAAAAGCAGAGGATAAGTTTTCATCTCTTTTTACTTTGAGTATCAGTAAGCCAGATTATGACTATATAGTGCAATTTGCAAAAAAAAACAAAACATCAATTCGTAAAACCATTAGAAGTATAATTAATAACCACTATAACGATGTCGAAAGTAATAAGGAACAAAAATAAGGATGAATATTTTATTTTAAATTTATCTATGACCAAATCAATGAAAAATCAAATATTATCAGATTCTTTAAATAATAAAAGAATGGTAACAAATACATTGAGATCAATAATTAAAAAATTTATAAATCAACAAAAAAAACAAGATGCAAACAATACCGAATTACAACACTAAATTTTGTATTTTAATACCCACGATTAATCGTGCAGATTTGTTAAAGGAAGCTTTATTCATTTATGAATATTGTTTCCCGAATACCTACATATATATTCTAGATAATGGCTATCAACATATTGAGAATGACAATCCTAAATTGTTTGTCCTTAAAGAAGATGGATTAGGAGTTGCAGAGAGCTGGAATCATTTAATCCAATTCAATGATATGTTTGACTATATGTTGATATTAAACGATGATATAGTTCTGCATACAACAGAGCAATCTATATATGATATAATTGACAAGGATGATAAAAACTCGTTTTATGTTTGCAAACCGGAAAACAACTGGAGTGTATTTCTTCTAAGCCAATCCGTTTATCAAAAAGTAGGTTTGTTTGATGAAAATTTTGAAAGATCATATTATGAGGATAATGATTTTTATTATAGGATGAAATTGTTAAATGTAAACTATAAAATAGAAGATAGATTGAATCCTACTACTTATAGAAATAGTCAAACAATTGAAAGAAGTCCACATTTAAATAATAGTCATAACAATAAACAATACTATATCAACAAATGGGGTGGTGAGCCAGACCATGAAAAATTTACAAAACCATTTAATCTTGCCGATTTAATTTATAGCAATAGAAAAAATAAATAATTAACATTATGGGATTAAAGGTATTTAAAGAATGTTGCAATCAATGTCTATTGTCGCAAAATAGAATTGTACCTGCAAAAAGAGCTAAAGAAATTATTGCAGAATGTAAAATAAAACAAACTCATTTCATCTGCCATAAAACATCTGGAAAAGATGCAACAATTTGTAAAAAGTATTTTGATAAATTTGGTCATTATAGTCAAATGGTTAGAATAGCATGGAGGTTAAATGATTTAGAATTTTTGGAACAACAAAATGTAAAAAAATAAACAATAAAAATGAATAAGTACAAAGTTCAAAAAGGCCAACAGGGTGAAGATGTTTTATTTATTAATGGATTACAGTCTATCTGCCCATTTACTCCTGCATTAATGATTGGAGGTAATTTAGGACAAACCCAAATTCTAAGATTACCATGTAGCACAGTTTGTCCATTTGCTCATATTGAATCTGATGATGATGGTATTGTAGAATATAATATTTGTTGTCATGGTATTGATGAAGCATTTTTATTGACAAACGATGAAAGCAATAACAACACTAATTCAAGTAAATTAATTAAAATATGAGTTTACACGAATTGGGTTTAAAACATGGTACAGATAAAGCAACTTTTCATAATTATTTAAACATTTATGACGAAAGATTTAAATGTTTAAAAGACGAAAAAATTGAATTTTTGGAAATTGGTATTGATAATGGTTTTTCACTTAAAATGTGGGCAGACTATTTCGTAAATGGAATTATTTATGGTGCAGATATTTTGGATAAAAAATATTTGGATAATGAAAAAATTAAAACATTTATCATAGATCAAGCAAACGAATATGAATTAAATAAATTGCCAATAAATTTAGATATTATAATTGATGATGGTGGACACACAATGAATCAACAACAAATAACTTTTAAAATATTATTTGCCAATAATTTAAAATCTAAGGGATATTTTGTTATTGAAGATTTGCACACTTCATTACTACCATATTATTTTGGATATGGTAGTAATGAATTTAACAATACTTTAAAACTATTATATGATTTAAAAGATGGTGTATATAGTAGTGATAGCCAATATTATTTAAGTTTTTTAGATTGGGAAAATCTTTACAATACGATTGAAAAAATTGATATTTATGAAAATAGCAATGATTCAATAACATCCATTATACAAAAAAAATAAACAATGAAAATAAGCATAACAACAACACATGATAATCGTACTTTGTCAATTGAACGAAATGAAGATGATTCAATCTTGGGATTATATGATTATATAAATCTAATGATTGCATTAGGTTTTCCCGCAGAAAAAGTAGAAGAACAAATTTTAATTATTGCAAAAAACATCCAACAAAAAAATGCAGAAAAAAATTAATTTATTGTGTTTATTTGATTATGCTTCATTTACTGGCTTTGCAACAGTTTCTAAAAACCTTGTAAACAATTGGAGGTTAATATTTGGAGATAATATTCAAATTGATATTGTTGCAGTTAATTATTTCGGTGCAGATTATAATGAGCATTCAAACGTAAGGGTTATATCTGCAAAATATAAAGATGTTAAAAAGGATGATTTTGGTAGGCACATATTCTTAAAAACTGCTCATACTGGCAATTATGATGTTTTATTTATTATGCAGGATATTGGAGTAGTTCAACCATGTATAGGTCATTTGCAAAAGATAATTAACACTAAAAAACTTAATAGTAGTAAGCTTTTTAAAACGATATTTTATTTTCCAATAGATGTAGAATTATTGTCTAAACTTACTCATGGGTTAGGGTATTTTGATTTTCTTGCAACTTATACAGAATTTGGGAAACAAGAAGTTTTAAAATATAGGCCAGAACTAAAAAACAAAATTGAGGTTATTCCACATGGTAACAATTCCAAGAATTTTTATCCATTGTCTTATAATGAGATAAAAGAATTTAAAAAAGAATATTTCGGAGATAATGCAGATAAATTTATAGTTGGTTCTGTAAATAGAAATCAATCCAGAAAGGATATTCCAACAACAATTCTAGGTTTTGTTGAATATAAGATGAATTATAATGATAATTCGTTTTTGTATTTACACATGAATCCAACAGATCCAATGGGTTGGCATTTATTACAAATAATGGAACAAACACCACTTGTAGAAGGTATTGATTATATGTTTCCAAGTTCAGATGATTTTAATAAGGGTGCAAGTGTTGAAAAACTTAATAAGATTATAAATTGTTTTGATGTATTTGTTTCAACGGCTACCGGTGGTGGTTGGGAATTAACAGTTACAGAAGCAATGGGGTGCAAAGTTCCTACTATAATACCAAAGCATACATCATTTTTAACATTGGGTGGATCAAAAGGAGAAAATACTTATTTTTTAGAAGAATTTTATCCTATAATTTCTCGGAGTGATAGTTTAATTAGAAATCAATCTGATTTGTACGAACTTGCAGAGAAAATTGATTTAGTTTATAATGAAATAGAAAATGAAAGAATTAAGCATAAAGAGAAAATTGAAAATGCTTACAAGTTCGTTGAAAAGCTTAATTGGAAAGATATTGCTAAAAGATTTGCAGATAAGATAAAAGAGTTAGCTTAAAATATAAATAAATAATGAAAACCATACATTCAATTAGCGGTGGAAAAACATCTTCATATATGGCTATGCACTATCCTGCTGAATACATTATTTTTTCATTAGTTAAAATTGATGATAAAAAATGTAAGCCAAAAGATCAATCTTTAATAAAATATGTTTCTAGTAAAATAAATGATGATTTTATTGCTACTGCTGAAAGCGATTTAACACTAATTGCTTTAATGGAATTAGAACAAAAATTAGGTAAAAATATTATATGGGTTAGTGGATTATCTTTTGATATTATAATTAATACTAAAGGAGGAATGTTACCTAATTATGCAAGAAGATTTTGCACTACTGAAATGAAAATTAGACCAATATTTGATTGGTGGTTGAAAAATATTGGTGAAAAATGCAAAATGGGTATTGGTTATAGATATGATGAAATAGAAAGAATGGAAAGATTTTCTACATCTTTCAAAGGTATTGTTGGTAAAAGAAAAACACAAAATAAATGGGATATTGTTGAATGGAGGGATGGTTTTTTTCCATTAATTGAAGATAAAATACACCATATTGATATTATAAAATGGGCAGATAATAGCGGTATAAATTTCCCTTTGGATTCAAATTGTATTGGTTGTTTCCATAAAAATCCTCAACAATTGAGAAAAAATTGGGATGATAATTTCAATAAAATGCAATGGTTTGCAAATAAAGAAAAACTTGGGAAGGGTACATTTAGAGAAGATGGAACTTATGAAGAATTTAAAAATATTGGATTACAATTGGATTTTAATTTTGGTGGAGGATTAGGTTGTAATGGTGGATTTTGTACTGATTAATTTTGTAATTTTAAAAAAAATATATAATGACAAGATTAGAAAGAGATATTGAAAAATTATTGAAAATGATACATGAAGTAAGCATACAAATTATTCTTATTGAAATGGACAATAAATTTAATGTTAAAGATTCAGATTTAATTAAAAGAGCTTACAAAAAAATAGATTCAGCTTCCGATATTATAAAATCAAAAAAATGGAAATAAAAAACCTTAATTAGGAAAAGATAGCTTCGGGTGGTTAATCAGCCCCACTTGAAATTATACAATATTTTGGGCTGGTGTTTTAATGCATAATTATTATGAAAAGATTTTTTGTAAAACCAAATTTCGGAAATTTTAAAGTAGTTGATAATACAACAAGCAAGATGGTTATTGGTTATCGCACAAAAAAAGGAGCAGAACTTACAGCCGAAGGTTTGAATAAACTTAAAACGGAAAGTGCTATTGAGAAAAGAATAAAATCTTTAAAAACAATTAAGGGTTATGATTATTATGCTTCTAAAGAAAAAAAGTAATTGTTATAGGGTGGGTTTAGGTTTTCGAAATTAAAAACCTAAATTATGAAAAATAAAAAAAACCTTTAGATTAATTTCTAAAGGTTTTTTTAGGGTGCAAAATATTTTTATCTTTTTACTTGCTATTTGACAATTTATGATATATTTTTGTACCGACAAATTAATATTAACAATTTGAAAATTAATCAAAATGAAAAAAGTTAAAATTGGAAAGATAACCTATAACCAAAAAACACCACCGAACACACTTACTTATAAGCAAGTAGATATGGCTGACAAAGTAGCTAGAGAGATTATAAAAATAGGTTCTAATGCTAAAGTGCAATATGATAGTGGAACTATTGATATTTTAGTTGTAATGGATTTGGATGGAGATAAAAGTTTTAATACCGGTAGGTTTAGAGTATTTTGGGCATCTAATGGAGATAATAAATTACAATATTTAGGAGTTGGCATAGGTCATTATGATGGATACGAAATAAAAAGAGGATGGTCTTCTAATATTGAAATAAAGGAAGTATCAAGTATTTTAAAAAAAGATATAGCATATTATAATAGCCGTAAAAGTAAATGAAAACGCTATCTGTAACAGAATATTCAAAATTGCTTAATGTAACTCGTCAAGCAGTTTTGTTACAGATAAAAGAAAAAAGATTAGCCAAAGGAGTAACTTGTAAGAAGATTGGTAATACTTATTCTTTATCTGTACGAGGGCAAAAACAAAAAAACCTTTAGATTTATTTGTAAAGGTTTTTTCAAATGTTAAAATAAACCATTGTACCAATATGATTTAATTTTACCACCATTGTCAAATTTATTTAATTTATTATCTACTTTTTCTATAACAATATCATATACATTTTTAACTAATCCATCATATTCTTTGATAACTTCATGGTATATATCTTCTAATTCTTTATTTGTTTTATATTTAACAAATTTTAATACATTTTCAAATATTAATATTTTCTTTTCAAATCCGAATGTTCCATACAAGTGATCAATTCTTATCTGCTCTTGTGTTGGTTCAATTAATTCGCCATCTTTATAATATTCGGTAAATATTTCACGATGTATAATTTTTGCTGATTTCATAAATTTTAAATTATTTTATCAAATATAAAAAAACCTTTAGATTAATTTCTAAAGGTTTTTTTAAATGTTAAATTCTTTTTTAAATTTTTGCTTCCGCAGGAAAGCAATTACTTTGCCATTGCCTTGTAAACAAGGTAACCAATACCTACTAATGCCAATGTGTTGTGTACGTTTGTTCCACCCAACCAGTTTGGACTTTTAATGTCGAAAAAACCTGCTCCCATAATTCATATTTTAAAAATTAAGAATAAGCAAATATAATTAAATTTATATTTGTATAAATTATAAATATTTGTTATGGATGTTTCAAAAATGCAAATAGAAAAAGCTTACGAGCTTAAAGATGCGTTAGAAAAGGCAGGATTTATGGTTACTGAACCAATACATAGTAAAACAAATTTTGGAAGGTCAACATATTTATACTTGCTTGATGATGAAGGTAATAGAGGTAAAAAATTTAGAATTAGCGACCATGATACTGGTGTAGAAAGATTTTGGAATGAATATCATTATACAGAAAAAAGTAATGTTAATGATATAGTAAATTGGGTAAAAAGAGATATTGAAAAATCAAGAAAAAAAGATGAAGAAAGATTAGAAAAAGAATTGCCAGAAAAAATTAGAATAGAAAATGCTTTTAAATATTGGGATTCAATAAAAGATAAATTTAATGGCTATGAATTTAAAATTAATGAAAGGACATATCAAACATTAGAAGAATTTTCAAATCCAAAACCAAAGTTTGGTAAAACAATAAAAAGGTCAAATATTTATCAAAAGAAATTGGATGTAAAAAGATTAGGCGAACAAGCATTTAGTTATGAATATACAGTACCTAAAGAAGAAGGTACTACATATTATGGAATTAATAGGCCATCAGTTGATTGGATTGAATGGTATCGTGCAAAAAATGAAAACAAATTCAAACAAGGCGGTAAACTAAAAACATATTGGTACAAAGGATTATTTAATTAGTATATATGAAAAACAATACTGAACTATCTACAATTAGCAGGGAATTAGAACAGACATCTGTTGTTCAAAGAATAAACGATGGATATATCAATGCAACACAGATTTGCAAAGCTGCAAACAAAGTATTCTATAATTATGAAAGATTACATACAACGAAAGAATTTTTAGACTATTTAAGTTTCGAATCGGGAATCCCCTATTCGGAATTAATACAAGTAAAAAAGGGTGGAAACTATAAAGAGCAAGGTACTTGGGTACACCCAAAGGTTGCAATTCACCTTTCACAATGGGCGTCTCCTAAATTTGCAGTAATGGTTTCTAATTGGGTTTTTGATTGGATGAGTGGCAAAACACCACAAAAACCAAAATTAGCCTACCATCTCCAACGGTATTTATTAAATAGAAGTAAAATACCACATACACACTTTTCTGTATTTAACGAGATTGTTTTGAATCTTATTGCACCATTAGAGGATTATGGTTATGAATTACCGGATAACTTACTGCCAGATATTTCAGAGGGTAGAATGTTTGCTAATTGGGTAAGAAAAGAAATGGGGTTAGAACCAAACGATTTTCCAACCTATTCGCATACCTATCCAGATGGCCGGACAATACCCAATATAAAACTTTATCCTAATAATCTACTACCGGCATTTAGAGATCATTTTCACAATGTTTGGTTGAAAGAAAGGGCATCTGATTATTTCAAAGAAAGAGATACAAAAGCACTTACATATTTGCAAAACGTAATTAAAGGATTACCTAGTAGTGGAAACCAATTGAAATTAATTTCTTAAA
>Ga0181358_1000715_pt1 | contig 14885 bp, 15 predicted proteins | sample Fa13VDMM110SD_FD_130096 | JGI IMG/M metagenome (GOLD analysis project Ga0181358, IMG submission 130096) | Freshwater viral communities from Lake Michigan, USA - Fa13.VD.MM110.S.D | ecosystem: Environmental > Aquatic > Freshwater > Lake | place: USA: Michigan | collected 2013-09-24
GGCCTGGTGCGCAAGCACATGAAGGACTGACCAGTGAAGAAAGCAAGCCGAGCCAACGCCCGCCATGCCGACCTGGCCGGAGCGCCGCCCAAGCTGGCGACGCTTGACGACTTGGAAGTGCCGACGGTTGCCAAGCCTGGGAGAGCGCACGCCTCGAACAAGTCAAGCAGCACGAAGAAGGGCGGCGAGCTAAAGATCAACCTCAAAGCCGTGGCGCAGGCCCTGGTCGATGAGGGCTACGACCCAGCCGTGGAGATCATCAGCATTCTCAAGAAGCAGGTGCCGATCTACGACAACAGCGGCACGCCAAAGCTCGACCCGAAAACCAAGAAACCGATCATGCGTGACGCCCTGGACCCAGACACCAAGCTGCGCATGCTCAATGAGATGCTGCAATACACGCAACCCAAACTGAAGGCGGTCGAGATGAAAATCTCCGGCCACCTGGACCTGACCAATGAGCAACTCGACTCCCGTCTTGAGATGCTATTTGCCAAGGCGATGAAATGAAGATCGACGACATAGACCTGAGCAAGCTGGACCTCAGCAGGCTCACGATGGAGGAGAAGCTCCAGGTCTATGAGCTGATGCGCCTGCGTGACATCCGGGCAAAGCGCAACCGCCTGGCGATTTACTCGGCATATGCCAAGCAAGTCGAGTTCCACAACGCTGGCGCGTCGTTCCGTGAACGGCTCTTCATGGCAGGCAACCAGCTTGGCAAGACAGTGGCCGGAGCTTTCGAGGTCGCCATGCACGCGACGGGTCGTTACCCTGATTGGTGGAAGGGCAAACGCTTCCCCTATGCCACGCGCAGCATGGTGGGCTCCGAGTCTGCTGAGCTGACACGCAAAGGGGTGCAGCGCCTTCTGCTTGGCCCGCCTGAGATGCGCGACGAATGGGGCACTGGCGCGATCCCGCACGCTTGCCTGCGCGACACGTCAATGAAGCAAGGCGTGCCCGATGCCGTGTCCAGCGTAGTGGTCCGCCATGAGTGCGGCGAGGACTCGGTAATCCAGTTCAACAGCTACGACCAGGGCCGCACGAAGTGGCAGGCCGACACAGTGGACTTCGTCTGGTTCGACGAGGAGCCACCGCTGTCGATCTACTCGGAGGGCTTGACCCGTACCCAGGCAACCAATGGCCAGGTGTTCGTCACCTTCACGCCATTGCTGGGCATGTCCGACGTGGTGAAGCGGTTCCTCATCGACAAGCCTGCCGGGTCCAACGTCACTACCATGACGATATACGACGCAGGGCATTACACGGACGAGCAGCGCGAAGCGATCATCGCCAGCTACCCAGAGCACGAACGAGAGGCCCGGGCAAAGGGCATTCCTATCCTGGGCAGTGGGCGCGTGTTCCCAGTTGCCGAAGAGGCGATCAAGATACGAGCTTTCCCCATACCGCCGCATTGGCCGCGCATCACCGGCATCGACTTCGGCGTGGACCACCCGACCGCAGCCGCTTGGCTGGCATGGGACCGAGACAGCGACACGATCTACGTCACCGACACGTACCGCAAGAGTGAGCCCGGCATCGCAGGTCACGCCATGGCTGTTCGCGCCAGGGGTGAGTGGGTGCCCATCGCATGGCCGCACGATGGCTTGCAGCGGGACAAGGGCGGATCGGGCGAGCAGTTGGCCAAGCAATACCGCGACCAGGGGCTTAACCTGTTGAAGGAAAAAGCGACATTTGAGGATGGCAGCAACGGCGTGGAGGCCGGGCTATCCGACATGCTTACACGCATGCAGACCATGCGCTTTCGAGTGTTCGCTCACCTGGAAGATTGGTTCGAGGAGTTCCGCCTGTACCACCGCAAGGACGGTATGGTCGTCAAGCTCACCGATGACCTGATGTCCGCTACCAGGTACGCGCTGATGATGCGCCGCATGGCCAAGACACAGGAAGAATCCGAAGCCAGGATACGGACCAACCGTCCACCAGTCGCCCCGGCATTTGGGGTATTCGATGAAGTCACAGGATACTGAGAGGTAATTTGTATGTTTGCTGGTCTTACCCCGGAGAAGATTAAACAAATTGAAGAACAGAAAGCTAAGGATGACGCCGCTGCCGATAGGGCGCGTGGCGGCGGCGGTACAAACGCCTTGGCGCGGATAAAGCGCGGCGCTGCCCAAAACCGGGCGTCCGTCATTGCGGCACCAACCACGGGGGGCCTTATCAGCGATCAGATGACAGGGTCACCCTACGGCTCAAATCCAAACACCCGTTCCCGGTACCGGTAGTAGAGGAGATTGCCGTGAACCATGACGATATACATGCGCGTATCAGGGAAGATATGGCTAGGCAGCAAGCTGAAGATGCGGCCAGACGAGCTGCTGAAGCAGATAGGCGAGCTGCTGAAAGAGAGGCCATAGAGCGGCCTATAAGAGAGGCGGCTGCCGCTCGCGCCGCAGGTGGCGGCGGTACAAACGCCCTAGCGCGGATAAGGCGCGGCGCTGCCAAAAACCAAAAAACCTTTGTTCCGGCACCAACCACGGGGGGCCTCATCAGCAATCAGATGACAGGGCCATCCTACGGCTCAAATCCAAACACTCGTTCCCGTTCCCGGTACCGGTAGTAGCAAAATGCCCGCCGATTACATGACCCCGGCAATTGACCTTAGCGCATACGGCCAAGGCAAGATGGCCAAACCAAGCAAGATGACGATGGGCACGTCGGTAACCGCCATGGAGGGTTCGTCCCCAGTCGGTCCTAAAGTTCAAGCCCTGGGCGTGCAGCAAGCTGGCGTCCAGGTTCCGACAGGTGCTCTTGGCCAAGGCTTGGCTAGACCGCCAGTCGCCGGTCAGGCAGCCCCGACAGGTGGCCTTATTGGCAATCAGATGCTGAGGAAATAACGATGATGCAAGACACCCCGGTCGAAGAAGACCAGCAAGCAGCCAAGGAGCGCATGGAGGAGAAGCTGCAAACCTTCGGCACCAACATGGGCCATCAGCGCGATGAGTGGATTCGTTCGCGCTACAGCTACGGCGTGGACAAGCGATGGCTCGAAGACGAGGACCAGTACAACGCCAAGGACAACATCAACAAGGCAGCCAGCCAGATGATGACAAGCGTGGAGCAGGGCTACCCTGTAACCACGCAGCAGGCCAAACCTCACCGGTCAACCGTTTACATTGGTCTGACACGTCAGAAGTCCAACGCGGCAGAGGCCCGCCTTGCCGACATCCTGCTGCCCACCGATGACCGCAATTGGGGTATCCAGCCCACACCTAAGCCTGATCTGATGACCATGGCGCGTGATGAGCAAATGGCGGGTGACAAGGAAACAGGCGAGCCGCTGCTGAATCCTGATACCCAGGAGCCGCTGCGCATGAAGGACATTGCTCGGGCTGCCATGGATGTGGCGCGCAAGAAGGCCGAGGCCATGCAGTTGGAGATCAACGACCAGCTCATTGAGTGCGACTACAACGCCGAAGTGCGCAAGGTGATCCACAACTCAGCAGTGCTGGGCACCGGCGTGGTCAAGGGGCCTGTCGTCACCAACCGCACGCGCAAAGCCTGGCAGCCGTACAGGGACATGGAAGGCAACCAGATTCACACCTTGGAGATCGTCGAAGAGATCAAGCCCGCGTCGTTCAGCGTCGACCCGCGCAACGTCTGGCCAGACCCGGGCTGCGGCGACAGCATCCACAACGGCAAGGGCATCTATGAGCGCGAGCAGCTTACGTCGCGCCAGGTGCGTGAGCTGGCCAAGCAGCCGGGCTTTATGAAGGCGCAATTGCGCAAGGTGCTGGAAGAAGGTCCAAAGAAGTCGGCCACGTTCCAGGAGCTGAAGGACGAAGACCAGCGCGACATCGCACGCGACGTCTACGAGATGTGGACCTACTGGGGCGAGGTCGAGCACGAAGACCTGGAAGCCACAGGCGTCAACGTGGGTGAGAAGGACGAGCTGCGCAGCATCAGCGCATGCGTCGTAATGATCAACAGCACCGTGGTCAAGGCATTCCTGAACCCCTTGGAAGGCGGCGACTTGCCTTATGACTTCTTTGTCTGGGAGAAGGTAGCAGGCAGCGTGTGGGGCTACGGTGTGCCATACCTCATGCGCGCGCAGCAGCGCGTGCTCAATGCGGCATGGCGTCAGATGATGGACAACTCGGGCGTCACCAGCGGCCCGCAGATCATTGTCAAGGCTGGCACGATCCAGCCAGCAGACAAGCAGTGGCAGCTCAGTGCCCGCAAAATCTGGTACGCAACCGACGACGTGGACGACGTGCGCAAAGCCTTTACGGCTGTCGAGTTCAACAGCCACCAAGCCGAGCTGGCTAACATCATCAAGATGGCCATGGAGCTGGCCGACCAAGAGACTGGCGTGCCAGCAATCACCCAGGGCGAGAAGGGCGCAGCGCCTGACACCGTGGGTGGCATGCAGATGCTGATGAACAGCGCCAACGTGGTCCTGCGCCGCCTGGTCAAACAGTTCGATGACTCGGTCACCAAGCCGCACATCCGCCGGTACTACGACTACAACATGATGTACAGCGAGGACGAAGAGATCAAGGGTGACTTCAGCGTCGACGCACGCGGCTCTAGTGCCCTGCTGGTGCGCGACATCCAGAACCAGTCGTTTCTAAACCTGCTTGCCGCTGCTGCTAACCCGGTATTTGGTGTTTACCTGGACACGCAGAAGCTGTTTGAGAAAGCATTGCAAGCACAGCACATCGATCCCAAGGACGTGTTCAAGCCGGAAGACGAGCTGGAGAAGATTAAAGAGCAGATGGCCAACCCGCAGCAGCAACAGCAGGCACTTGACCCGCGTGTCCAGGCTGCACAGATTCGCGCGCAGACAGACATGGAAAGAGCCAAGGCGCAGAACGCAGGCGACATGGCAGAGATTCAATTGCGCCAAACCCTTGCTCAGCAAGAAGGCGAGCTACGCATGGCCGAGCTGCAAATGTCGCGCGAGATCGAAATGCTGAAGATGTCGAACAGCCAGAACATTAGCCTGGAAGAGATCAAAGCAAAGCTGGCCGACACGGCTATCCGCGAACGTGGCAAGAAGGAAATCTATGCCGCCGAGCAAAACCTCAAACTCCGTACCGGTTCCGGTATCTAACCAAAGGAAATTACCATGGCAGCAGTAAACGCAACCATCAGCCGCGACACCGCACCCGGTGCCGTGATCGTGACCTGGGCATTGGCCAACGCCGACACCGGCACGGCCTTCCAACTGCCTGCCGCTGGCGACATGACGTGCCACATCTTTGGCACTTTTGGCGGGGCCACCATTACCCTGCAAGGGTCAAGTGATGGGACTAACTGGCACGCGCTGACGCAGAAGGGCGGCACCGCCAACATGGCCTACACCACCGCAGCCAACCATTCACCCAACGAGATGCCGCCCTTCGTCCGCGCCATCTCGGCAGGCGGCACCGGCACGGCCATTACGGCGTCCCTTTGCTACTACCCGCGTTACACCAAAAACGCGTACTAAGCGGACAGTAGCGGGCAGTACAACATGTTGCAAGAAAACCCCTTCAGCCTTATACTATGGGCAGGGGCCTTGCGCCCAAAATATACATAGCCAGGCACTGACCTGGCTTTTTAGATGGCATGAACGATTTCACTTCCGCAACCTGGCACCAACTACGCAAATGGGCTGAAACAGAGCTTCAGCGTGCGCGTGTCAAAAATGATGCAGTCGGTCTTTCTCTCACCGACACGGCGTCACTGCGGGGCGAAATCAAAATGCTCAAACGATTTCTCGACTTGCCGAATGAGGCAACTCGGGGTGTGGTGGTTGAGCCGGACGAATAGTCCCGCATGACCTTGTGAGTAAGCCACCGAAAGGTGGCTTTTTTATTGGAGAGCATTGTGGAAGAAACTGAACTGTCTCAGGAAGAGGCTCAAAAACTTTGGAACGAGGAAGCTGACAAGCTCGATGCCGGTGATTATTCACCCGCGTTTGAGTCTCAAGCATCTGCGCCGGGCACACCGCCGCAGGAAACCCTTGATCTGGAGGACGCATCAACCCAAGTACAGGCGGCTGATCCACTCGCCGGTCTCCCGGAGGAAGTGAGGCTTGCCCTTGGCAAGATCACCCAACTGGAGCACGCAAATGCTCAATTGCTGCACCACGTAAAGACTGCCGAGGGTCGCGTGGCCGCGATACAGCGTGAGTTCCAGCAGGGACGCCAAGCAGCGACTTCGGTCGATGCGGCTCCTAGCCAGGGACAAATGACTGCCGCTGCCAAGAACCCCGAGAAGTGGGAGCAGCTCAAGCAAGATTTTCCCGAGTGGGCGGGAGCGATGGAAGAATACGTGGGCTCAAAGCTCAATGGTATGCAAAGCGGCGTACAGGCGATGCAAGTCGTCGACTACGTGCAGCAACAGCTTGCCGCAGAGCGCGCGTCCATGAAAACGGCCATTGAAGAAGCCCGAGTCGAAGGCCGGTACGAAGACTGGCGCGATACGGTGAATACACCCGAATTCGCGCAGTGGTTTGCGATCCAGTCTAACGAGGTGAAAGCCTTGGCCGACAGCTCGGCTGCCAGGGACGCGATCAAGATGTTGGACATGTTCCACAACTTGAAAGCAAAACCGGCAACGGAAATCAGGCAAGAGCGCGGAGCACGTCTCGCTGCGGCTGCGACGACCCGACCTGGACAGACACCGCCGCCCAAGACATTGGACGACATGTCGCCAACAGAACTGTGGAATTACGAGGCCAAGAAGCGCGAGGAACAACTCGCAAAACGCGGCTACTAACTTTTTTTTTGTAAGGAATTTCAAAATGGCTATTCAAAATTACGGCACAGTTGCATCGCGGAATTTAATCCGTGCTGCGCAAGGCATGCTTGAGCACGCCCAGCCCATCACCGTCCTTGGCGACTTCGGTACCCAGCGCGAGATGCCGCAGAATTCGACTGACACCCTGGTGTTTCGTCGTACTCTGCCATTTGGCGCAAGCACCGCAGGAACCACGATTGAGAACACCTCACGCTATGTGGGCACACCGGACATCACCGCTTCCAACTTCGTGTTGGCTGAGGGTGTGACTCCTAACTCCAACACCATTTCCTTCCAGGACGTGTCCGTTCAGCTCCAGCAGTTCGGTGTGTTGTTCAAGTACAGCTCGAAAACCGAGCAACTGTACGAAGACGACATCCCCGGCGAGATGGTCAAGCTGACTGGCGAGACCCTGGCCGAGGTGATGGAGCTGGTTCGCTACGGCGTGTTGAAGGCCGGTTCGACTGTGATCTACGCAAACGGCTCCAGCCGCGCCTCGATCAACACCGCGATCAGCCTGAATGCAATCCGCAAAGCAGCACGTACCCTGGAATCCAACCGTGCCCGCCGCGTGACCAGCCGCCTGGCTCCTGGCGTGAACTTTGGTACCCGCGCAGTGCAGCCTGCCTATGTGGTGTTCTGCCACACTGACGCAGTGTCTGACGTGCGTAACCTGCCCGGCTTTACCCGGGTGGAAGAGTACGGCAGCTTCAAGCCAATCCACGACCGTGAGATCGGTGCATGCGAAGACTTCCGCTTCGTTAGCTCCCCTCTGCTGAAGTCGTTCTTGGCTGCTGGCGCGGCAATCGGTTCGTCAGGCATGTTGTCTGTTGGCGCTGCCAACGTCGACGTGTACCCCTTCATCGTTATCGGTGAAGACTGCTGGGGCCAGGTTGCGCTGAAAGGCATGTCTGCCATCAAGCCTGTGGTGTTGAAAGCATCCCAGACCAACCACGCTAACCCACTGGGCCAATTTGGCTACGTGGGCGCTTCGACATACTTTGCTACTGTGCGTCTGAACGACGCATTTATGGCTCGTATCGAAGCTGGTGTGACCGCTCTGTAATGACTAGGGGCCGGGGCAACCCGGCTCCGTCTAACCCAAGGAAAACACCATGAGCAATGCAGCTTATTACAGCCTTCTTAACGACGGGAGATTAACTGGTGACATGATCGGTGCGGTGGAAGCCACTCCACCCGTCGCAGTTACCGGCGCAACCCTGACTTGCAGCCGCGACGTTCACGGCGGTCGAACCATCGCAATCAATGCAGCCGCAGGATGCGCAGTTACTCTGCCTAATGCGACCGGCACGGGTTCGGTATTTCGCTTTTTCATCGGCACCACCATTACATCGAACAGCACCACCATCAAGGTGAACAATGCTACCGACGTAATGTCTGGACGCGCCTTTGTTATCAGCGATGGCGCTGCTGCGGTACTTGGCTACGCCACTGCTGCCAGTTCTGACACCATCACACTCAACGGCACTACGACGGGTGGGATTGCTGGTGACATGATTGAAATTATCGACGCGTCCCCTGGAATCTTTCAGGTCAAGGTACTCACCGCTGCAACCGGCACGGAAGCAACTCCGTTCTCGGCAACTGTCTAATCTTTTTTAAGGAATTTCACCATGTCTTACAACATCGAACAAGCCAATAGTGGCTTTCTCTCGCTTACCGCTGCCGGTCTGGCTGAAGGTACTAACAGTGCCACCTTTAAGACCGCCAACACCTTGACCTTCACCAACAACGGTGTGTTCAAGTCTAAAGCAGCTACCGACAACCTGACCTTCTCGACCGGCACCGCGCTGGCCAACAGCCAGGCTTGCCTGTTTGCTGTGTGGATCAACGCATCTGGCACCGTAACGACCACTCAAGGTCCGATCCAAGCCGCAGGCGATCCTTGCCCAGTGCCCACCGCAGCGGCTTCCAACCTTACGCTGGTCGGCTTGATCAAGGTTACCACCAGCTCTGCCGCCACGTTCACGCCTGGTACTACCGACCTGTCCGCCTCTGGCGTGACCGGCGCGTACTCTGACTGCATGGACATGCCTGGCTCAGCCCAGTAAGTTGCCATCTCTCTTCTTTGAAGAGCTTTATGCAGACCACCTTCGGGTGGTCTGCTTTTTGGCAAAACCTTTTTTTAACCCCCGGAGTAAATGATGGCAACAAAACAAAAAATCCAAGGTATTGAGATCAGCGACGATGCACCCGAAATTGACCTTGTGTCAGAGGCAAAGGACTTTGCCGCTCTTGCATCAAGCGAAGCGTTTATGAATGAGCTGGTCACGGTGATGGTCCACTCGACCACAGACGAAAACCAACCTTCCCAAGTCACTGTAAATTGCAATGGCATGAATCAACCGATCATGCGCGGCTACCCCACCACGGTTAAACGCAAGTACGTGGAAATCCTGGCGCGCATGAAAGAGACCAAGTACACCCAGATGACGCGCAACGCTGCGGCACCTGACCAGATTGATATGGTGGCCCGCCACGGCCTGGCGTACCCGTTCGACTTGGTTGAGGATAAGAACCCTCGCGGGCGCGCTTGGCTTAGCAACGTGATGGCCGAACCGGCGTAAACAAAAATGAACTTGCTTCAGCTAGTCAACCGGGCTCGCGTTGAGTGCGGTGTGTCAGGGCCTGCCCTGACTACTGCGCAAGGCCAAACAGGCGAATCCGGCAGGTTCGTCTCCTGGGTTGTGCAAGCCTGGACCGACATCCAAACAAGCAAAGAAGACTGGCTTTGGATGCGTGAGCCTTTCAATTTCAACACCGTGTCCGGCACTTGGGAATACTCAGCCACTGCTGCCGGGCTTACCGATTTTGGCAATTGGAAACGCGATAGTTTTCGTGCTTCCACCAACGGTCAAAATTACGCAGACGAACAGCTTCTGAACTACATGGAGTGGACCACGTTTCGTAACTTGTATCGTTACGCAAACATGCGCAACACCACGGCTCGCCCGGTGGTTGTGTCCATTAAGCCAGACAAAGACTTGGCTTTTGGTTCCATACCGGACGCCGTCTATGTGATTGACGGCGAGTATTACACCCAGCCGGTCACCCTGTCCGCTGACGCCGACGTCCCTCTTCTTCCTTCCCGTTTTCAAATGGCCATCGTGTATCGGTCGATGATGTACTACGCAGGGTATGAGTCCGCGCCTGAAGTGATGTCACGCGGCGAGTTTGAATACCGACGTCTGTACATGCGCATGGAGATCGACCAGCTTCCAACTTTGGTCAGTGGCCCGCCTTTAGCGTAAGGACTGACATGGCCACCGGCATGCCCCCAGTCAAGTACCAGCTCATCACGCTGCAAGGCGGGCTGGACCTGGTGACGCCGACTCTTTCCCTGCCACCCGGTGTGGCCACAGACGCAAGTAACTTCGAGGTATCGATTACCGGCGGCTACACCAGGATCGCGGGATACGAACGTTTTGACGGTCGCCCCAGTCCGTCCAACGCGACCTACACGGCCATCACCGTCGCAAGCGCCGCAACCCTGGCTGTGGGCAACACCATCACCAATCTAGCAACCACCGTATCAGGCGTGATCATTGCCATTGACGGCACAAGCGTTTTTTATACCAAGTCGGTTGGAGGCGGTTTTAGCGTTAGCAACGGCATTTACGTGGGCGCTGTGTTGCAGACAACCGTCACGGCTTTGGGTGCCAGCTCCACCGTCACCAATGCTTTGATTGCGCACTACATCTACTTGGCAGCCGAGCAGTACCGGGCCGACATTGTTGCAGTTCCTGGCAGCGGGCCTATTCGCGGAGTCGCGTATTTCAAAGGCGCAGACGTCTATGCATGGCGGAACAACTCCGCAGGCACGGCGATGGAAATTTACAAATCTACAACCAGCGGCTGGGTCTTGGTGCCCCTGGGGTATGAGCTTCAATTTAACACTGGCACGGGTGAGATTTTTGAAGGTAACACTATTGTTGGCCAGACTAGCGGCGCAACCGCCGTTGTCACCCGCGTTGCCGTCAGTTCAGGCACATGGGTTGCTGGCACGGCAGCAGGGTATATCAATTTTGCGTCAGTCACCGGAAACTTTAGCGCAGGCGAAAACATCCGCGTTGGTGGAGTTCCAAAAGCTCTTGCTGTGGCCGTGCAAGCGGCCATCACCCTGTCGCCAAGTGGCCGGGTCGATGTCTGGATCGACGACTTTGGTGGCGGCAGTCGCATTTACGGAGCGGACACCGTTAACTACGGTTTTGAGTTTGACGGCACGGTCTACACGCGCATTCGCACGGGCATGACAACGGACACCCCTGACCACGTTGTCGTTCACAAACAGCATTTATTTTTCAGCTTTGACAACTCGGTTCAGTTCTCGGGCATCGCCGACCAATACAACTGGAGCCCGGTCGTTGGGGCCGGTGAGATCGCAATGAGCGCGGTTGTTACGGCGTTTCTAGTTCAGCCAGGTAACCAATCCACAGGTGCATTGGCAATTTACTCGGATGACAACACCGCTATCTTGTACGGCACCAGCTCGGCCACTTTTCAGCTTGTGTCTTTCAACATCGGCACCGGGGCCAAAGCATTCAGTGGCCAAAACATGAACGCAAGCTACAGCTTTGATGACCGTGGCGTTATCAACATGGCGACCACGTTGAATTACGGCAACTTCGATTCGGCGTCTTTAACACTCAACGTGCGCCCGTTTATCCAAGCCCATCGCACATTGGTAACCGCAAGCGGTGTCAGCCGGGAGAAAGGTCAGTACCGGGTTTTCTTCAGCGACGGGACAGCCCTCTACGTTACTTTGAGTAACGGCCAATACCTGGGCACCATGCCCATGCAGTTTCCCAACGCCGTGACTTGTATGGCTGAAGGCGAAAAGCCGGACGGGTCCGAGACTTCTTTCTTTGGCTCGACCAACGGATACGTATACCGGCTTGACGCCGGAACGTCTTTTGACGGAGCTGAAATTCCGGCCAGCTTGGTTTTGGTGTTTAACGCCATCGGAAGCCCCAGGCTGCTAAAGCGTTTTCGCAAAGCCGCCTTGGAGATCACCGGGACCGGGTACGCTGAATTTGCGTTTAACTACGATCTGGGATACGCAACAACCGACATGGGCCAGGAAGCGGCTGTGCAATATTCAACAAACCTGGCTGCCAGTTTTTGGGACTCAGTCTATTGGGACAATTTTGTCTGGGACGGGCGGACATTGGCCCCGTCGGAGGTTGAGGTGAAAGGCACCGCTGAAAACATTTCGATCAGGATTGCAAGCAATTCTGCCGAGTTTCAACCCTTCACGATTAACTCAGCCATTCTGCATTACACACCGCGAAGAGGACTCCGATGAGCAATTCTTTTTACACGCACGGATCATTCCCGTCGACTGGATCAGCGGCCACATCGGCCACCATGCGCAACGAGCTAGACCTAATTACCCAGGGGTTTGACAAGCTGCCAACGCTGGGTGGTGCCTATGCCAACCAGGTCGTAGTCCTGTCTGCGACTGGCCTGGCCTTAGCAGCGTCTACGTCACTCAACGGCATATCGATTGGCGGCACTACCCCAGCGGCTGGCGCGTTCACCACACTGAGCGCCAGCGGCACAACCACCTTGTCCGGCCTAACAGCTTCCACGGCCTTGGCGTTGAACGCCAGCAAAAACGTCGTAAGCGTGACCAACACAGGTACGGGCAGCAACGTCCTTGCGACCAGCCCCACGCTGGTGACCCCGGCACTTGGAACGCCCTCTAGCGCGACTCTGACCAATGCAACCGGCCTACCCATCAGCACCGGCGTATCTGGCCTTGGAACAGGCGTAGCTACCTTTCTTGCTACGCCAAGCTCAGCCAATCTTGCATCTGCCGTTACGGACGAAACAGGCTCTGGCGCTTTGGTGTTTGCGACCAGCCCCACGCTGGTCACCCCAGCACTTGGAACGCCCTCTAGCGCAACTCTGACCAACGCCACGGGCTTGCCAATTTCCACAGGCGTATCGGGCCTTGGAACAGGCGTAGCTACTTTTCTGGCTACGCCAAGTTCAGCCAATCTTGCATCTGCCGTTACGGACGAAACAGGCTCTGGCTCCCTGGTGTTTGCGACCAGCCCCACGCTGGTGACCCCGGCACTTGGAACGCCCTCTAGCGCGACTCTGACCAATGCAACCGGCCTGCCAATTTCCACGGGTGTGAGCGGTCTAGGTACGGGTGTTGCGACTTTTCTTGCTACGCCAAGCTCAGCCAATCTTGCATCTGCCGTTACGGACGAAACAGGCTCTGGCGCTTTGGTGTTTGCGACCAGCCCCACGCTGGTGACCCCGGCTCTTGGCACACCCTCTAGCGCGACTTTGACCAATGCAACCGGCCTACCCATCAGCACAGGTGTCAGCGGCCTTGGAACAGGCGTAGCTACCTTCCTGGCTACGCCAAGTTCAGCCAATCTTGCATCTGCCGTTACGGACGAAACAGGCTCTGGCGCTCTGGTGTTTGCGACCAGCCCCACGCTGGTGACCCCGGCCCTTGGAACGCCCTCTAGCGGCGTGGTGACTAACCTGACAGGCACTGCATCCATCAACATTAACGGCACTGTAGGGGCAACCACCGCCAGCACTGGCTCCTTCACATCCCTCGCCTATAACACTACGTTGACAGGCGGCACGGGCATTGTCAACCTTGGCAGCGGGCAGTTTTACAAAGACGCCAGCGGCCTTGTAGGTATTGGCACTGCTACACCAACGGTTAAGCTACAAGTGACGACAGCAAGTGCCGCAGCACTTCCCGCATCCAGCGGCACTACATTGTCAGCAAGTACTCTGATTAGGTTGGGTACAAGTTCAGATTCGGCTGGTGGCATAGGAACGATTGGTCTAGCTACTAACCAAATGTGGATACAAGCCTCCGACCAAACTAACTTAGCTACTTCCTACCAATTGCTGTTGAACCCCAATGGCGGAAACGTTGGGATTGGTACTACTTCGCCAAGCTCAAAACTTCATGTGGTATCAAGCTCCGGTGAAAACAAAATAATTTCGGAGGCAACCGCCGCATCTCAACAGGCTTCACTGTCCCTTGTTGTCCAAGCGGCTACACCGGGTCAGACGGTTATCTACATGGGCAAAACGGGGGCTACAACCAACGGGCAATTGGGGTATGACCCTAACACCGATGCCATGACGCTGTACACCAGCAACTCAGAACGGATGCGTATTGCGTCCAATGGTTATGTTGGCATTCAAAATACCGTGCCTGCCGCACCGTTACACGTTGGCCCATTAAATGGCACAGGCTCTCTTAACGGCTACACAAGATTTGCGGTTGAATCTACTGACTATGCAGTAGCAACTTGGAAAGCGCCTGCGGCTAACTTCAGCCAAATCATCTTTACGGACACCACAAACTCAAGTCTTGGAGGCATCAACTATTTTAACTCAAGCAACGCCACGCCTAATGCAATGGCGTTTTTAACTGCTGGCTCAGAACGGATGCGTATCGACTCCAGCGGCAACGTGGGGATTGGTACGAGTTCTCCAGCAGCAAGATTGGATGTAAGAACTGCGGCACTTGGTACTGCATTGCAGTTAACAGATGACACGAATTATGGCGCTAACTTTATTGGAGTGTCGGGCGGTTTAAAACTTGCCATGAATGGTTCGCAGACATTTGCAATATTTCAATCCACTAATGAAAGATTGACCATCAACTCCAGCGGCAATGTGGGGATTGGTACAAGTTCGCCAAACAAAAAGCTAGAGGTAGTAAGTGCTGGTGAAATAATCAGAGCAACAAGTTCTACTGGCGCAAATGACCAAGTTATATCTATAAAGAACGATAGTGGTACAGCAGACTGCTCTACAAATATTTTCTTTGCTGATAGATATGCCGCAACTAGTTATGCAAGTTCTTATATAAGAGGAACATCCTCTGGAACATCTGCTTTAATTTTTGCAACTGGCGGAACAAACTTTACCAACATATACGATGCTGGTGCGCCTACAGAACAGATGCGTATTAACTCCAGCGGCAATGTGGGGATTGGTACTAGTTCGCCAAACGCAAAATTGGAAATCAAAGCGGCATCTGCAAGCCAACGTCAATTACAGCTAACGCATTTCAACTCTACTGACGGCTGGTACTTTACTGCTGACGATACTGGCGGTGTTCTTAA
>Ga0181358_1000718_pt1 | contig 14867 bp, 14 predicted proteins | sample Fa13VDMM110SD_FD_130096 | JGI IMG/M metagenome (GOLD analysis project Ga0181358, IMG submission 130096) | Freshwater viral communities from Lake Michigan, USA - Fa13.VD.MM110.S.D | ecosystem: Environmental > Aquatic > Freshwater > Lake | place: USA: Michigan | collected 2013-09-24
AATATTCAAAGAATTTATCAAATTCTGCCGAAAACTTTTCTGCCACCTTTGGATTTATAAAACTCATGTTTATCCAGCGTTATATATTGTTCTTATATTATATAATGCGTCCTTTTCAGAATCGTAGCTTCCTGGTATTGTATCATCTCCAGCGACTTGAACTGGGCTGCTTGCGTTTAAAACATATTTTGTTGAAAGATCTTTTAATTCTTTATATTCTTGTTGTCTAATCTGATAAAAACCTTTTAAAATCTCATTTGTATTTAATTTTTGAACGCTACCAAAATCATCTTTTATAGAGGTATAATCGGTAAGAGCAAGGCTTCCTGCGCTTTTTATTTTAATATCGAAAAAATAAATAGAATACATTTTTTTGAATATATATTTTTCTATATCAGATAAATTAGGGGTTATCTCTAGAGTAGAGCTATTTATTTCGTAAGAATTATTAAGCATGTTACCCAGCCCACCAATGTTTCTTCTAACCCATGCCGCTATTGCTGCTATACTAAAATCTTCTGGTTCGCCCATTTCTTCATAAATCTCTTGGGCAATAGAGGTTACGGTATTTATTATCATACCCTAAATTACACTTTAAATTATTTAAATTTTAAAGTAAATATGATAGTATTTCTTGCTTATCGAAAGCTTTATCTAACTTATAATTACACTGATGAGGTATACCAACAAATTCTTTTTCTAATATAATTCCATCTATATTATGAGTAAATATATTGGCGCTATCTTTTGCTCGTATATTTTGATTTATATTATATCCTAATTTATCTGGAGATGTGCCTATCCAACACACGACAGAAGGAAGCATTAAAGCTGCAGAAGCATGTTGAGCAAATGAATCTATCAACAACCTTTTTTGACTTAACATTAAAAGAGCAAAAACTTCACGCCAATTTAAGTTAATTTTTTCAACGTTTTCATAGCTTTGCTGATCTGGCCTTGATAAATGATAGATATGATATTTATCTTTTAAACTATTAATTATATCTTGAGCCAAAAATGGTGGAAGATCCCTTGACCAACTATATCCAGATCCTTCTCCTCCACCATTTGTTTGTAATACTAAAATAGGTTTATTTCTGTTATATTTTTTAGCAGCATCAATCATTTCGGCATCATTTAAAAATAATCTAGGATTTTCATTTGTATATTTGAAATTAAACATATTGCACCAAGACTCAATAAGATGTTTATTTTGAGTAACATATTCATTGGCTTGATATACTTCGTTTCCTAAAAATATAGTGTCCTTGTCTTTAATAAAATCTTCATGAAAATATTGGGCGGTATTTGATCTATATACTCTATATACAAAAGGATTATTAAGGAAAACTTCTGGATATGGACATATTACTATTAATTTTCTGTCTGGGTAATTTTTATTTATGTTTTCAACGACCGCAGTTGCAGCTATGTGTTTGCCAATCCCACCTTGAAGAAAAAAAATTACAGTTTTCATTTATGCTAATAAAATTTCGTTCGTGAATGAAGAATGGCCATTATCTCCATCTCTTTCGGTTTGAAAACTTGCGTCAATTCCATAACAATTAATATTAGGATATATTGTTGATAAATATTCATCTACTGGACCAATTATGGTCGATTCTGATAATTTTTTAGCAATTTCTCCTTTTATTACATACGCTTGCAAATATAACGCTGCATTTATTTTAAATATATTCTGTGAATTAGAGCATATTTTAAAATCAGTTGGTTCAAGGCTTAAAAAGTTATTCTTATCGCCCCAACCAAGTAAAAATATATCAAAATTTAGTTTATCTTTAATATTTTCTAAATCATTAAATAATTCTTTTAATCTTAGAAATAAAGTAATATCGTCTTCTATAATTAATGAATATTCGTAATTCTGCGCTAATTCCCAAGCCTTCCTATGACTTTGTGCTACACAAACTTCTGAAATAGACATATTAACTAAATCCTTTTCAAAGTTGTAAGATTTTAATTTCATTAGGTCGCTTTGACTAGTGGTCGTGCAGAAATATTCTTTTTGTATTAAATTAAGAAGATTAGCGTTTTTGACTTTATTCTGGTCTACGTATTCTTTACCGTTTTCATCAATAGACAAGAAATCTTTGTAGTCAATCGCAGATACTCTTTCGTATTCAACTCCATGAAAATTTAAATTATTAACTGTATGAATTAATCTATCTTGTCTTCTGTCCAAATTAATAAAAAAAATTTTCATAATATATTATATTCTAAAATTTAATTTTTTCTAAAGTTAATAACAAAAGTTTTCATATATTAAATTACACCTCTATTATATTTAAGCAGCGGCGATAGTAAGGCTAGGCGACCAACCAGTTGTGGGGATTATTCCGCTGGTAACTTCTAGTACGCTTGAATGATCGGTGTTTTGGCTATAAGTTTCCTCACAATTATAGATACCTTCATACCTATAAATCCAGTAGCCACCTTCTTTAATTAACTTTATTTGAGCTATGTAAATATTCACATAATCTGAATATGCATCACAATAAACGCTCCCATAAGCAAAGTTGGTGCTGGCAGCATATAGTTGGCTATTGATTTTTGATAAAGCTATTGTTCCATTGTAGCCAAAAGTATCAACAACATTGATCGTATTTGTGCTCGCCACACGAATACCAACTGACACAGATGAAGCTACTGTACCAGAATTAATCGATGGTAATATTATCATGCTGTATTTCCATACATTATATAACCATTATTTCCAGTATGTAAAACAGAAATAGTTGAGTATATGCCTGCGGATTTATATTGATTATTATAACTATTAAATGTTATTCCTATGCCGCTTCCAGTTATTTGAATTTGTCCAGCTCCAATTTGCATTAATGAAGCGTTAAATCCATTTACTTGACCACTAGTTAAAAATCCAGTAACTGGAGCTGCTGCAGAATTTACTAAAATCATTCTTGAATTGTATCCTGTTGTGATATTGAAATTGCTATTTACTGTTAAAATTTGAGGAGTTACATCAAAAAGAACTTGATTTGCAAAGCTAGTTCCACAACAAAAATCAATTAGCAAGGTACAATTACCAATAGACCTTTTGACTCTCGATGAGCCATCACTGATAATAGTTGATCCATGATGAGTAACTGAATTAAGTCTTCCTCCTAAAATTGTAGAAAAATCTGACATTATTGTATTTTGCGTACCGCCAATAATTGTAGGGAATAGAATTACATTAGCGCAAGTAGCACCATTGATATTACCTGAGATAGTATTAAGAGCTCCATTTAGGATAGTAGCATACTTTCCAACGGTTCCAACGGTAGTTCTACTACCTATGTCATTTAAAGTACCATTCAATATAGTGTTATATTGAGAAGCATCAGACATAGTACCTCCAAGAATTCTATTATTATTACCGTTGCCTATTATGGCATGCATAGTACAGCCCCCTAAGCCCGCGGAGTTATTATTACCATTTAATATAGAGTTGTGGTACCCACATCCAGTTATAACGTTCAAGTGTCCTCCAACAATAGAAGAATGGACGATGTCTGAGAAAATAATATTACAAAACCCTCCAATAATAGAAGAATGGACGGTGTTGCAGCAAATAGTATTACCAACCCCTCCAATAATAGAAGAGAATCTTCCTAATATAGTATTTCCAGCCCCATGAATTATGGTGTTATTTTGCACGAACCCACATATTCGGTTACAAAAACCATTTAAGATAGAATTATAATCATATCCAGCGTTACAAACAACGCCAGCTATATTATTTGCGTGTCCTCCACCAATAAGTCCAAAACAACTTGCTACTATAACATTTCCTGTTCCTCCTCCAATAAATGAATTATGTCCATAATTAGAAATAATATTGCATGCTCCCCCAAGAATAGATGAATTATTAGGAGCACAGGTTGATCTAGAAATGAGATTATTACATCCTCCTCCTATAAAAGCCCCTTCAGTAAGAGATACAGTATTATTTTTTCCAAAAATTCCGCTTAGGGCAATTACAGATTTATTTGGCGAAAAATATCCAGTAGAATTAATCTCTGCTATTTGATTAGCAGAAGTTGTTCCATCTGTATGAAATTTTATAGTTCTACTAGGACTTTGAGTTCCTATTGTTAAATTTCCACCATGAACATAAAGATAACCATCACCACTATTTCCAATATTATAAGCAGCTTGATTATAACCAGAATTATTTATTCCAAGATCCAAATAAAAACTATCATCAGTACCAGCATTACTAGTAAGAACAAGATCAGAAGAGGCCGCATCTCCAATAGCTAAATTTTGAATATTTAATTGAACAAAAGTATTTCCACTTCCTATAACAGAAAGAGGATTAGATATTAATCTTGTATAATTAGTATTAGATGTTCCAAAAACTCCAGTACCATTAACTAGTAGTTTTGTGAATCCAATATTTGGTAAAGCTCCAATTCCAACGCAACCTCCACTTATAATAAAATCATTTTTATTGAAAGCTCCCATAACAACAGTATTGTCATCAAAAGCTTCTATGATTGGAAGGCCAGCTATATCGTTAACGCTAAAAAGAGATCCAGAAAGATTATCTGTTACAGAAAATAAACGGCCATTTGCTCCGTCTATTGTGAATCTATCTAGTCCAGAAGAGACATTTGTATTATAACTTAATAAATTAACACCACCAAAATTATCATAAGTCATTCTAAGGCCACTTAAATTAGTATCAAAAACAGCACCCCCAGCTATTCCTGTATTAAATTCAAGTATTCCAGATCTTGGGTTAATTAATATATTAGGCATATAGATAAATTACACTTACGTTAATCTAAATCTACTCTTAAGATTTCTATAGTTTTGAAGCACTTGAAGTTCAGATAATTCTCTATTATACATAGAAAGATGACCTATTATAATGCTAGCTGAAGTACCATTCAATGTTTCATTAACCCTAAAATAACTTTGAGTTGGAGCTATTAATGTTGCACCAGTTTGAGAAGCTAGTAAAATTCCATTTTTATATATTTTTGCTGTTCCCGTAGAAGAATTAAATGAAATAGTAACATAAAATGGATTAGGGCCAGTTTGACATGTTCCATTTGGAGATATAAGAAGAAAATTTCCACCACTTTCCACCGACCAAAAATATAATCTATTATTTACTGGGTCTAAACCACATCTAAATCCATTAGTATTATAAACCTCACTTGCAATTAACATTGATACATTTGGTCCTGTTCCAGAAATCCATTCAAAAAAAAGATTAATTGTAAAATTATTTGCTATTCCAAAAGTTGAAAGAGCTGGTCCATCAAAATAATTTCCAAGACCATATGTTAATGATCCATTATATTTTGTGGAATAAGTCCCTCCGCCTACTCCACCTACGTATTGTTTTGTAACACCATTATAATAATTACTTGATCCAACTGCATAACTATTTCTATTACAAAAATCTACAGATAAAACCATATTATCTGTAATTAAATCTGGTCCACCAGCGCAACTCATAAATTAAACCTTCCTTTAATGGCGTTATAATTTTGAAGAATTTCTGTTTGTAATAAGGTTTTTCTGTAAAAAGAAAAATTACTTATAGAACCTCTCATGCCAGTAGCTGGATCAGATGGCCAATTATTCGCAATACCTGCTCCTAATATTAAATAAAAAGTACTTGAATAACTTGCTTGTGCTCCATTTATAGTACTAACTAATAATCCATCTATATAAACTCTACGATTATTTGAACTATCAAAAGTGTGAACTATATTATACCATTTGTTATAGATTACATCATTTGAACTTACATAACCTCCACCAGTACCAACACCCCAAAAACATGTAATTCTCAATTTATTGTTTGAGTCAATATATACTGCTGGTACCCAGCCACCATTTCCTCCATTATTAGGTGCTGTTGTTTGATGTAAAATGATTCCATTTGCTGTAGCTTTAAACCATAAGTTAATACTGAAAATACTATTATCTTGAGAGTATATATTTAAAGGAGTTGTTATATAATTATTGCCTGTAAAATTAAAAACATTATCTGTAAAGGTTGGGCTACTTACTAAATTTCCATTATTGTCATTTCCACTTAAATCGCGAAAAATTGTTCCACTTCCAGAATAACTTTTTCTATTACCTGCATCCAAGCACATTACTAATCCATTTGTAACTATTTTAGGAGAATGATGAAAGCTCATAAATTTAATTGTCCTAAATCTGACATAAATTTAGATATTCTAGCGTCTAATAATGCTAAATTTAAACTTCTTCCAAGAGAATAAAAAGATATTCTTAAACCACTTGGATATAAAAACGAACCATCTCCAAGACCAAATACTCCATATATTCCACTAGAAAGTGCGCTTGATGATGAGCTTGATGTTGTATTTACTCGATTTCTTCTTGCAATAAAAAATGCTTCTGATGTAGATTTAGATGTTCCCACAAAACTAATCATAGTATCATAACCATAATTTAATCCACCAAATGTTCTATTAAAAACACTATACCCACTACTACTAAATGAAAACGCCATACTTCCTTGATAAACAAACGCTTTTGCTCCAAGAATAATATAAGGACCACTACCTTGAAAACTAACTGAATTTGAACTTATATAAACAGATGCATGAGAATTATCTGTTGGAAAATTTGTTGTATCATTATTATCATATCCAAGATTTAAATATTTTGTGCCATCTGTTACAAGTCCAGTTTTTCTATTGTAATCACTAGAAATAAAATTAACATTTGTTGGAGCATTTCCAACCAATGGAACTAAAGCTCCGTTTAAAGTTCTAGCTCCGCCTAATAGACATGAAGCTTTAATTGAATTCCAGATACCATCATTTTTACATCCAACAATAAAATTATAATATAAAGCCCTAACTGATGTTTCTAATAATGCTCCATCTGCAGATTCTACAGCTTTTATATAAGCTACCACATCTGAATCATATTTTTTCCCATACTGAGTTCCCATATTAAAACTCCACGGTTAATTTAGGAATATCTTTTCTTTCTCCATAGATTGTATAAAAATAATAGTTTCCATTATTACCATTTGTGATTACTCTTGTATTATTATAATCAACAACATGAATATTACTCGCGGCGCTAATTGGTGTTAGATTAACTGAAATACTATTTTCATCAACTAATGCTGGCCAATAGTTTGGAAGATTTATTATATTGTCATTAGTTTTTCCTCTTACAAATACTCCATGCTCTGGACCTTCTAAACTGCCGTATTGGAGTTTTTTGCCAACTTGAGTTGGGTGGTCAATTAAGAATGATTTAGAAGCTGCAGAAAGATGATTAGTTATTGTTGTGTTACCAGTTACTGTTAGGTTTCCTACTATATTTGTATTATCAAAAATATTAAGAACACCAAAACCATTAATGTTTATGTTATTGCCTGTGATTAATACATCTCTTAAAATTCCACTTTGAGATTGTTGAGAACCAATTACAAATTGATTGTTTCTCCATCCAATTAGTCCAAATTCACCAGAATTAACTCCAGTTGCATTATAAGAATAAAAATCACCAGAAGGTAAGGTTAAGTTGTTATTGATTGTTAAATTGCCGTCTATTAGTTCATCTGTTTTGAATATGTGAATTGGAGTAGATGAACTTGAACTTACTGCTATTACATATTTTGCGTTACTAGACATGGCAACTGTCCAAACTTGCGCACTAGGAGTTATTAATTTCCATGTATTTCCGTAATCGCTAGAAAAATAAATTCCACCAGTGCTAAGAAAGTAAGCTCCTAATCCAGCAACCATATATTTGCCATCTGCTGATATTGCAACGCTAAAATAATTTGCGCTAACTGATTTTGCAATAAATGTATTTCCATAATTATTAGAAATATAAAGATTATTAGTAGAATTATTTCTATTATGTATTACATATTTCCCATCTGCAGATGTTGCAATAGAACCAAAAAAACTGCCCCCTGCACTCTGAATTGTAAGCCAAGTATTACCGTAATCAGAAGATCTATATATAAATCCGCCAAATCCTGTATCATACGTTAGATATTGATATTTTCCATCACTACTCATAGCAGTAGAAACAAGAGATCCGATACTCAATGTTACTCTCCAAGTATTTCCATAGTCATTTGAAATATGAACGCCCGTATTAGAAACGGCAGTTTGATATTTTCCATCACTGCTTATTGCAATTGAAACCCAGTTTCTAATACTATCTTTAGCATTCCAAGTATTTCCATAATCATTAGATACATAAATAAAACCATTAAAATGACATGCTACTTGATATTTGCCATCTGCTGATATTGCAACTCCTCGCCATAGTCTAATAGTGTCAGTTATTCTTGGTGTCCACGTATTGCCATAGTCGTTAGATACATAAACATATCCATTGTTAGGACCATAATCTCCAACTGCAGTAATTTGATATCTTCCATCACTAGAAACCGCGATGCTTCTAAAAACTTGACTATGTGCAGTTGTACTTTTTCTAATAAAGTTACTTCCAAAACTAGAATCAACTAATTGAACTGTATTTTGACTTAATTTTGTTCTGCCTAAGAAATATCCACCCTCGTAGCTTCCTGTATAATTTCCAGTAAATCCAAGACCAGTTATAAATCCAGTTATATTTCCAGAACATTGACTAGTTTGTAATAAATTATCATTTAAACTAGCAGTACCATTTATATGAAGTCTTCCAGCGCTATTAGGATACAAAGCAATATTATTGCCAGTAATTATAAGATCTCGGAGTATTCCAGAATTTGAACTTTGAGTTCCAATTACTAAACCATTTGTTGTGGGTGATACTATTCCTACGTTGCGTTGCCAACCAATTAGTGCGAATTCGCCGCTATTAGTTCCTGTGCTATTAAATATTCTTAAACTTTGAGGACTTGCTCCGCTATAAATATCTATTCCAGATGTAAAAGTTTTTAAACCATTGATGATTTGATCGCTTGTTGTATTAACGTAAAGAGCTGGAGTTACTCCTACTCCACTAATATAAAATCCAATTCCCCCATCAGCTGACCCAAGTGGATCATTAATTGAAAATGCCTTATTATTAATAGTAATTATATTTATTGCCTGTGGGTTTCCAAAACTTATTCCTGTTTTATAAAAATTAACATTTCTTGAACCGAAAGTAGATGTATTAGTATCAAGATTGAAATTTACATTTCCATTTAAATTTATATTTCCATTATAATTTGGTCCGCCACCAAGTAAATTAACACTTCCATAATTTGGATTTCCAAATGTTGTTCCTGTACCTCCTATTAAATTTACGCTACCACCTAAAAAAATACTTGGATTTGCAGTAGTAGTATTATTTGCTGCAATTAAGTTTAAAGAATCAATTGAATTAGTTTTAATTCCTGATATTGTTTTTACAGTTAATACTGATGAACTTGTAAATGATTTATTACCATTTATTGTTTGATTTCCAGTTGTAAATAGAATATCGCTATTAGTTGAACTTAAGTTTATTCCAGTAAGTACTGCGTTTCCATTTACAAAAAGTCCACTAGTAAAATTACCGCTTCCATAAACTGTAAATTGATTACCAGAAATAACTAAAAAATCACCTTGACTTGGGTCACCAAATACTGAATTTTCTGCAAAAGTTTTGATTCCAGATATTGTTTGGTTACCGTATAAAAGAACTGAAGCTCCACTTAAAGACTTAATACTATTAGTTAAATTAGAACCTGTAGAAGCAATTTGCCCACTGAATATAAGGTCTTGTGAGTTTACATATCCGCTTAATGAATTTATTTTATTATTTAAGAAAATTCCAGTTGAATTAAGCTCTCCACTTAAAACAACTCCTGTGCCATTTACATTAGGACGATTTGTTAGACTTACGTTTCCATTCGTTATACTTATATCTACGCCAGATAAATTTAATGTATCAATATTATTTAAATCAATTGCATTGAAGATTCCAGTTCCAGAAACATTAATGTTATTTATGAAAGTTTTATTTCCACTTATACTTTGATTTCCAGTATTATATACAAGATTTGGAGCAATTACTTCGTGAGAAAATATTCCCGTGCGACCCACAAGAGTTTTCGCTTTAAATATATTTGCCACTTTTTATTCCTTTATTAGCTTTCGCTAAATTGCTGCTTTTAGGGCAGACTAAAGAGTAAAAGAATTATTTAATTCTGTTATTCTAGCAAATATTACACTAGTTTAATTTTGTGTGGAAGCAAATGTGTGAATTTTTGCGTTAGATTCTAAAAGATCATCAGAAAGTATTCCTGTGTATCCTTCTAAGCCAACATTTCTAACGCTAAGATTATACATAACATCTCCTAGTACTTCTAATGTTGCTTGAATTTTTGGAGCGGTTAAAAATGGTACTGGATATATCACAGCGTATGAATCACGGTTTAGAGTAGTAAGATCTCTAGTGAATACTTGATTGCTAGATTTTGCAACAAATTGTGCATTTGCCCAACCACTATAAGCTGTATTATACTCAGAAAGTGCTTTGCCAGTTAGAAATAAATTAGTTTGAGTAGCAAAAGTATTATAATAAGCTGTGCCACTTTGATCTAAACGAGCAGAAAGACTATCTGTAATAGCTTTAAAATGTCCACTATTGCCTACTACTTTAATTTCCCCAAGACCAACATCTACTTGTATACTAATTCCATCTCCACCAGTTATATAAAGATCGCCTTGTAAATTATTTAATTTACTAACATCTGCATTGGCTGTGTTAATTAAGCCTTGTAAATAGCCACTAATTCCAGTAAGTTCACTATAATAAGCTAATCCACTCCCTTGAAATCCTAAACGTAATGCTGAAGTGTTGTCGTAAATTGTTCCAGGTATAGGGGTAACATTATAACCACTAAGACGAATATGTTTAAAAGCGCTAATCATAATTTTTGTTTCCTTTTATATTATTACACATTTTTTTATTTCTTTACCTGAATATTTAAAAAATATCCATTATTTAATAAATTATCACTAAAGTTTATATAGAACCCAGCATTAGTTATTGAACCAATTGAGAAATAATAAGCCATATCATCTACTGTATTTTGAAAAGCGCAAACTACTGATCTTGGAGCAGTACTTAATACTGTTGGATATTGTATGTAATAATTATCAGATCCAGCAGTTAGATTTGCTTTGTAACCAACTACATTTTCTGCTTCAAAGTATCCACTAAGCGGCGCAGCATTTATCGTTATTGATTTAGAGTTTTGAGAATTATTTGTTAATATATTTATACCTGTCTGACCAATAAATTTTAATGACTCTATACCAGTTGGGATTAAATCTGACTGACCATCCACTTTAATCGTTTTAAATTGATTTAGTGGACCTTCTGGACCTTGTGGACCTTGAGGCCCATCTGCCCCAGGAATAAATACATTAGCATTTGCAAAATAACTCGGAGAGGTTACATCCGTTGTTACTGCATTTGGCAAAATTACATCTACAATTACATCTGCCATAAAATTAAATAGATGTTACTTCTGGACTTACAATGAACTTTCCTCTAATTAGCTTTATAGAATTACCAGTTGGTGCGCCATAAGGAAATCTTTCTATATCGTAAACAAAAGTTCCTACTGGAATACTTGCGGTTGTATAAGAATTTACATTTATATTTACTATGCCAGATGGATAGTATGAACCATTATTACCAGAAAAAATAATTGGATTTAAATTAACTAAAACTTGCTCGTTGCCAGTATATCCATAAGCATATTTTACAACTCCTCTAACATCATATCCACTTAAATTTATTGCATTATTATTAGAATCTTTTACTCTTAATGAAAGTTGTAAGTTATCGCCTTGAATAGTATTTATATTATATGAAGTAGCCATATAACAAATTACACTTAGGATTTATAATTTAATTAAAAAGAAAAAATAATGAAATATTCTTTTATATACTAAGGAACATTCATCGCAGTGCCATTGACTCTTAGAGTTCCGTATATATCTATTCCATTAGGAGTTATTTTTATACCAACTCCTTTTATACCTTCAGCAGAACTACCACTTACAAAATTAAATCCTACAAATATCGAATCTTTTGAGCCTGTTATTCTATTGTTATAACCAAAAGCAAAAGAGTTATTGTTTAAAACAAATTCATTATTTCTTCCAATTAATAAAGATTCTAAATTTCCTGCTAGTTTATTGTTTATACCTAAACCATATGTGCTAGAATTGTTTGTGCCACGAACAAGTTGTCCCATGTAATAATTAGAACTTCCAGCAGAAGCGCTTAATCTATTTGTTAAGAATGCGTGCTTGGTAGCTAGTTCTGTTCTAAGAACAGCGTCAGAAGAATTTTGTGTACCAAATATAAAATTATCATTTGCAGAATCATCTACAGTATTATTAGAACCAATTACCATATTCTCATCAGTCGTAGCATCTATGGTATTCAAATTGCCAAATACAGAATTATTTGAACTTAATATTGTATTTGAATTACCAAATGCAATGTTGTTATTACAATTTTTTAAGGTATTTAATTGGCCAAATACATAAGATAAGTAAGTGCCAGTAGTATAGTTTGATCTTCCAATTACAAGATCAGAATTAGCAAGTTCAGAGACGTTGCTATCTCCTAATGTATAAATATTAAAACCTCTTGTACAATCGTTATTGTAGCCTATAACATAAGTATTTCCATTTATTGTTCTATTAATATTATTAGAATTTCCAAAGCAAGAAACCCCAGAGCTATCTGTGAATTGATTATAATTACCAATTAATGTTACTTCGCTTGCGCCCGCAAATAAACTATTATTATCTCCAAAAACACTTACTTTATATGATGTATATCCACTAAAAACAGCAGGAGAAACTCCTGGTTTGGATAAAATTCCTCTAATATTGTTATTTGAATATAAATAATTATTTTTACCAAAAACATTCGATTCAGAATATCCAGATAATTTATTATAATTACCTATTATAGATGAATAGACGCTTTGATCTATATCATTATAAGTGCCTACTGAATGTATTCTTGCAGTTCGCCCTAATGAGTTTAAATGTCCAATAGATATATTTCCTACTCCAGAAACAAGAAAATTTGAGCTACCTATTGCTATCTCTGGACCCCAATTGTATAGCCCTCTTATAATACTTGGGCTCCAAGTGGAATTATAACTTCCTATATTGACAGCTGGCCCATCAACAGTTAAAGAATTTCCTACAGCAACTGGAAAAGTAACAATTCTTTCAGTCTTAAATACTGGTATACTTAAACCACTAAAAAAAGTTCTATCGTTAAGAATAGTTGCATCAAGATTACCAGTAGTAAATTGAAAAAAGATTCCAGTTAATTTTTGTTCTACAAAAGAACTGGTTGTTTTATCGTAAAATTGAGTATATAGCTCTTTATTTGATGGTGTCACTTCGTTATTAGTTACACTATAGTTTTAATATAAATGTATTTTTTTTTTAAAAAAAGAAAAAAAATTATTTTCCTTCAGAAAGTACATCTTTTGATTTTTTATCTAAGTTAACTAAATTTTCTGAATTTTTTGGTAACTTAAACATAGACATATATTTTCTAAATTCGGCTTCTAATCTTTTTGTGAGAGTTTCTCTATTATCAATAGGAATTAAACCAATTTTCTTGGCATGATCTTGTAGATCGCTCTTATTAAGCTCGCTTAAATAATTCAAGTAATCCTGTAGATTTGATGTTTTGTACCTACTAGAGCCATCATCGCCCCAGATTTGATCTAGCGTTTTGTATTGAGTATCTTCTAATTTTCCATGAGTTTGGGAAAGTTCTTGTAGTTTTTTCTTTGGCATATTATCTCCTTAATTATATTATATTGAGCATAAAGAGAAAGTCCAAAGTATTTGTGCAAAAAAAGACCCAGTAGGGATTATCCTACTGGGCCTTTAATTTAATCTAATTTAGATTAAGCTGCAATCTTGATTCCGACGATTGCGCGAGCATCGATACAAACGCGACCCTCTTCGAGAGAACCGTAGAAACCAGTTTTCTCAGAACGGCCAGCGAATTGATCATCTGGAAGAACAGAGAATGTTGAACCAGAATCAGCATTACGAGCGATTGGACGAATAAACGCTTCTTTGCTTAGATCAAGACCGATTGCCAATTCATCAGCGTTAGAATTGAAGTTGTAAGCGCCTTTGAATGCATTGAATAATGCACCGTATTTAGCATTTACGCCTAGTTCTACTAGTTCATGAATTGTAACTCCGTAGAGTGATTCTGTGCCAGCACCGCGATAGATTTCTTCGCGAGCAGCATCAGGAAGATTTGTACCACCACCTGTTGTAAATGGTTGGTAAGCAAATGAGCGAATATCTTCTTTTACTTCAGGGCTAACAAATAGATCTGTTAATCCGTAGGTATCAGCTGTTGTTCCACCAGCATAAGAGGTATTAAGTCTTTTTACTAGTGTCATCAACTTATTGAGATCACTTAGAGCAAATGACGATCCAGTAGATCCAACGATATGACCATTGGAAACTAATGCGCCAGCTCCAGTGCCTGCTGTACGAGCTTCTGCAAGAGCTTTGAGTACTACTGCCCAAGCGTTACGTTCTTGTTTTACAAGAACTTCATTGCTCATTCTCTCAACAGCTTTGCTTACTACATCAATACGGCCACGACGAGCATAGCGTTTTAAGAAGCTAACTGCTGCGTCTAAGCGGTAGGTAGAAACTTTAAGTTCATTAAAGCCTTCAACTGCAGAAGAAGGAAGACCGCCTGCTACATTTTGACTCCAAACTGTAACATAATCTTGTCCACCTTGATCGTGCCATAGGTCCAAAGGAAGACTAGGATTATCGTCTTCATCATATGGTGCATCGCTATAAATAGCGCTTGCT
>Ga0181358_1000719_pt1 | contig 14863 bp, 15 predicted proteins | sample Fa13VDMM110SD_FD_130096 | JGI IMG/M metagenome (GOLD analysis project Ga0181358, IMG submission 130096) | Freshwater viral communities from Lake Michigan, USA - Fa13.VD.MM110.S.D | ecosystem: Environmental > Aquatic > Freshwater > Lake | place: USA: Michigan | collected 2013-09-24
TATCTTCTCACTTTGACAACTATGACATACAACCCACCCATCCAGGATACAACATACACCTCATAGCACAAGAAGAAGGCCGATTGCTTTGGTCCAACAAGCAAGACGTGGCGGAAGACCAGGTTCATGAAGCTGACGCTTCGACAGTACAATTCCAAACAGCATCTACTGACAATTATCAAAGTAGTTTTACTGTCACTGCAATCGCTGATGGAAAAAATGTTGGGCATTTTTCATTTTTTAGAGATCCCGAAACTGATGACGTACACAATCAGGCAGAAGTGACTGATGATGTGCGCGGTAAAGGTTATGGCAAGGCCTTGCTACTCAAAGCTATTGAAGTTGCAAATGATCATGGATTGGGATTTCAAGAAGATAGTCAAAGCCTAAGTCGTGCTCAAAGCAGAGTGTATGACAGTTTATATGATGCTGGATGGATTGTAGATGCTGACGGCTATTGGTTTTTGACTCCTGAAGGCGAACAAGAACTTGCTAGACTAAGCACAATACAGCAAGGTGTAGCGGAAAACTTTGCTGACGGTAAGAATCCTGGACGCAAAGGCCTGGCCAAACGCTCGGGAGTCGATACCAAAGCGTCAGTCAGCAGTCTGCGTAAAACAGCAAAGAATTCATCAGGTGAAAAGCAACGCATGGCCCACTGGCTGGCCAACATGAAAGCCGGCAGAGCAAAGGCCAAAAGAAAATGAGAATACAACAAATTGTAGAAGCTGCCGAACGCGGCCCAACCCTGGGTGGATTTCCCATCAAAGTACTGAATGTGGAACAAGGCGCCACAGACGAAGCACTCAAACTGGATGCGCCTCAACGTGCGATGTCAAAACAAGACATGCAAGACTATGCCACTCGTATCAAGACTGGCACCAAGACCAAGGCTGACAAGTTCAAGCCCATCATACACGGCAGCAATATCAAGGCCATCACTCGAGACGACGGTGGCACAGAGTGGGATCTGGCGGATCTGAAAAGTCAGATCATGCAGCCGCCAAGACAGATTCTGGGCACCAATGCCAAAATGGCCAAGAGCAAACAAGAAGGCGCCATCACATATGACTTGACCCTGCCGGCCTTGAGTGGCATTGTGGTAGATGAAGAAACCGGTGAGTTTGTGGAAGTGATCACCTGCCCAGGTGCTGGCGAATGCCAAACCTACTGCTATGCCAGAAAAGGCGGCTATGTGATGTTCCCAGCCAGCTCAATGAGCGCGGCACAGGCCTTGAACTTCTTGGTTAATCATCCTTCAGACTACATGGCAAAGTTTGACGGTGAAGTCAAAAAAGCCGCTGCATTGGCCAGCAAGAATGGCATCAAGCTGTTGGTGCGCATACATGACGCTGGTGACTTCTTTTCAAAAGAATACTACAACTTGATGATGGATGTGGCCCGGAACAATCCTGCTGTAAAATTCTATTTCTACACCAAGATGGGCGAAATAGTAACAGACCCTGACACACCCAACAACGTGGTCAAACAGTTCTCACCAGGTGCCAAGAGCCGTGAAGTCAAAACAGTTCAACTACAGCGTGATGCTGGCCGGCATGTGAAAGACGCTGTGACCTTGCCCAAGGACATGTTCCGTGACTTGTTTGTGACCGATGCCAAGGGCAAGTATGTGAAAGATGAAAAAGGCCGCACACAAGTAAAGAGCGCAGGAGCCTGGCAGCAGTTCCGTCAAGACTTGGGTGCCAAGTACAATATTGATCCCAACACTGTGATCACATATGACGAGATGAATCGCATACCCGAAGGTCCTGCTCCCAAATGGAACGTTGTGGTATTCCCTGCAGGACACGGTGATTTGGGTGCCAGCCGACTGGACGTGGCCAATCAATTCCTGATGTTCCACTGAGATTTGATATGCACACCTATGATATAACAGTTCTTTGTGATGTTTACTGCAAATGGAGCAAAGAACCTCCTGTGTATCGACTGTTTGTCAATGAAGAACTGTTTACTGAAAGAACATGGATTTGGCAAAATACTTACTTAGAAGAAGAATTTGTTGTGCGAGCCGCTCCTGGGCAGTACCCCATTGAGTACCAATTGATCACCAGCAGTGGGGCTGGACTCAAAGTTCGAAATATACGTGTGGTCCATGGTCCAGCACGTATTTGGAAAGACAACATACTGGAGATATGGCATGAGAGCCCATGAAATTGTGGAATCGGCGTCAGTGGGCGCCACAACAGCAGGCGGTATTGCCCCTGTTGAGTCAGCATTAGGCATGCAATCAAGATCTGGCGGTTCCTTGCTGACAGGTAAATATACGACTGCATTAGATCCTACGCCTAACACGCCCAAGGAATATAAAAGGAACAAACATGCTCGCGGACAATTTAAAAACTCTATTGGCAACTAATTTTGTCTACTACCTCAAAGCACACCAATTTCATTGGAATGTGGAAGGTCCTGACTTCAGCGAACTGCATAATTTTTTCCAGGAAATCTACGAAGACGCCTATGGTGCACTAGATCAAACAGCAGAATACATTAGATATCTTGACGAATACGCTCCCGGCAGCATGGAACGTTTTGCCGAACTCACTGTGATTAATGAACAAAGCCGTATCCCACGTGCCCGACTCATGATCGAAGAACTGCTGGCCAACACCCAACAAATGATCGACCTACTGAACCAATGCTTTGCTGCTGCTGAACAAGAAAACCAACAGGGCATTGCTGACTTTGTGGCAGGACGCCTGGGTCAACACGGCAAGTATCAATGGCAACTGCGCAGTTATCTGAAAGACCAACGAGCATGAGCAACGACATCAGATCAATCTTAGACCGACTGGCCACAGTGGAAGGCCGATTGAGTCCAGCACAACAAAAGGTACCACAGTTGCCTGCACTGTTCAAGCCTCGTAACATTCGTGCGTTGGGCTCAAAAACAGACCCTGCTCATCCCATGGATGGCTACATGGTCGGCGACTCCGTGGAGCCCAAGCGTACTGCACTGGAAGAAGCCATGGCCGAGATTGAAGAAGACATGATCAGCAAGGTCAAACGAGACCTCACAACATATCTGGACCGGTTGGAAAAGAAGGTGCATGTTGACCGTGACTTGAAAGACAAAGCAGTTGACGCTGTACAAAAGGGCAAGGCCGAAGAAGATCTTGATGAATTTGCGTTGCCTGGTGGAGACGACCGTGAGCCTGATGAGGAAGAAATTCTGCGTCAACTAGCTGCGCAATGGTGGAACGGCACAGAACAACAAATGGCCAAGGCACAGGACACCTTGGCAGCAATGGGCTGGGAAATTGGTCAAGACGAGTCCGGTGATGATGATGCTGGGGTATTTGTAATACGTGCTGGTGATGAGAATGGCAACAGTTACATGGCTTTCCCACACAGTGAATTGGATTTGAATGAAGAAATAGATACAGATCCTGCTGCCATGCAAGGTCCGTCAGATCCTGGCGATACCGAAGTGGCACATGCTGCTGAACTGGATGTGGCCAACAAACTTGGCGCACCACAGGCGCCTGTGGCCACATTTGAAATGGCCGACGGTGTGGCCTTGGAATGTTGTGGCGATGATGATCAAGGATATGAACTGCGTCGTGGTGGCAAGACATTGCCCAGTCGCTTTCGCAGCCTGGATGATGCTGGTATAGCCGTGAAGTTGTTTCAAGCTCGTCGCCAAGCACAGCAACGCAACTCCGACACAGATTACATAGAAGAACGATAATCATGATCATCAACGATTTATTCAATAATAAAAAACCAGGTGTTGAAGAGGCAAAGAAAAATAGAAAGAAAAAATCTTCAAGGGCAATGGGTGGATACTTCTTTCCAGGTTATGGTTACTATGGCAGTGGTGAATCTGGTGAAGGCGGTGGAGATGGCGGTGGCGAAAGTACCGATCGAGGCATGGCGGAAGGCAGCAAGAAAGATCGTCAATGGACTAACAAAGACATGGAGAGGTTGCGTGTTGCCACCCGAGACTTTGATGATATAATGGCATCTGCTGGACCTGACCAAGACAAGCACGATTTAATTAAGAAGCAAATTCAAACAAAACCAATGGCAGGTCCTAAAGGCGTATTGCCGGAGCAAGGTGTGGCGGAGGCAAATAATGATACCGGGGTCAAGTGGTTTGACTTTGCCACATGGGTATTGAAGCAGGGCGACAAGTATAAAGATTTCACTACAAATCATGCAGTGCATCAAGCGGCACAAAAAGAATACAAAGCCTATGTTAACTCACGAAAACGAGGTGTGGCGGAAGTCAGCCTAGGCGACTATGGTAAAAAAGCCACCATGAGCAGGGCCATGGCTCAGACAAACCGATTCTTTGACCGTAACGATCCTGCCGCAGTTGCAGCAGCCGATCAGACCATTGCCAAAAGAGAGCGGGGCCTGGCACGTGCAGATGCAAGACGCCAACCATACACACCTCCCGCACATGATGCCGAAAAACATCGTCGTGATTTGACTGCCCGATACCCCAACATTGATGAACTGGTGGCTGATGCTGAGCAACGCCGTGATCCCGATTACAACTACGCCGAAGGCAGTGCTTACTATCGCGGGCGCGAATCTGAACAACATTATCAACGATTAAAACAAATACAACGTGTGATTCAAGGACTGAATGAATCACTCAACCGATCACACCTACCTTAGGACCGTGTGGCCCGGCTGCTGGGCAGGCTGAGCGATTCGCTACCGCAAGGCTTGAAGTGAGCATTAATCAAATGAGAATCAACATTATGACCCTGGATCAAGCCATTTCTACAGTCAACAGTCAATTCCAATACACTGCTGATCCCAGAAGTTTTTTTACTGACTACTGGTTTGTTATGCGTAGTCAAGACAATGTCATGAGGGGTGATTGTGATGACTATTCAATCACGGTATTGTGGTTGTTGTGTGGCGGATTCTGGCAGTTTGTATGGAATGTGTTGATCTTGCATCGCTATCAACTGCACCGAGTTCAAACACACAACGGTGAATATCATGTGGTAGCACAGGTCGGTGATGTTTGGTTTGATAACTGGACTTGCCGTGCAGTTTCTAGAGAGCAACTGTTTGCCCAAACTGGACATCAGTATCGCATGTGGTACTTGAGTCCAATTATTGCTTGGTTTATGGTATGGGGATATTTGCGCTATCAGAATTTTGAAGTCAAAAACACTTGACCTTTCAACTTTCATAATGTATAATTTACATTATAGGAGAACCATATGGATACTAAAACTTTTAACGGCGACCAAAAGATCAAACTCACCCAAATCATCAATGAAGGCATGGCTGTGATGCACGAGATTGATACCTTGCAAGGTGGCCTGACCGACACCATCCGGGCCATTGCAGAAGAGTTGGAAATCAAACCGGCTGTGTTGAAAAAAGCCATTCGTGTGGCACACAAGGCCGAATTTGGAAAAACCAAACAAGATCAAGAGCTGTTGGAAACCATACTTGAAACAGTAGGCAAGACTATTTGACCACAATTCCAATACGCCAGGCACGTTCAGGAATCTTCCCCAACAAGGCCTTGTTGGGGCAGTATTGTCTATCTCCGTTTACAATGATCGAAGTTGGACTCAATGGCGAAGTTAGGCTCTGTGGATGCGGTGGTTGGATGCCATCAACTGTTGGCAATTTGACCGTGAACACTCTCGAAGAAATTTTGTCGTCCCCGATGGCCAAAAGAATTAGACAAAGCATTATTGATGGCTCTTATCAATATTGCAATGAACAGCAATGTGGTATTATGGCCAATAACCAACTTAATACCATTGACACCTTGCCTGACAATGTCAAACACTTAATTACTGATTCTAACTTGTTTGAAATCCCGCATTGGATATCTATACAGGGAGATAGTGTTTGCAATCTCAGTTGTCCCAGTTGCAGGACCGGCATTATAAAACCAAACCCCGGTCAGATCAAAAAACAAGAACGATTAGGTAAAATAATTACTGAAAACTTATTTTCTCAGCCAACTGATAAAAAAATTGTAGTGCATACCAGTGGCTCTGGAGAAGTATTTGCCAGCCCATTGCTGATAAATCTGTTGTCTACAATTGATTTAAATCGTTTGCCAAATTTTCAACTATGCATACAATCAAACGGGTTGTTGGCAAAAAAAAATTGGCACAGAATATCCCATTTAGAATCAGCTATACAACACGTGGTAATTTCAATTGATGCCGCTACCGCAGAAACTTATCAAGTGGTCAGAAGAGGTGGTACCTGGCAGCAGTTGATTTCTGCCATGGAATTTTTACAAAACAAAAAACACGAATTGGGGTTTGATTTTAGGACCAGAATGGTGGTACAAAATCGTAACTATCAAGAAATACAGCAATTTTATGATTTTTGCAAAAGCTATGATGTTGATCGAATTGAATATGCAAAAGTAACAAACTGGGGGACCTGGTCTGCAGAAGAATTCAATGAACACAATGTGTTTGATTCATCACATCCAGATTACGCACTAGCTAAGGAAAAAATCCTTGCCGTGCAAAAATTACCTGGTGTTTGGTTTCATGGAATTTTAGATAATCCAAATTAACGATGTAAATAGCAAAGAGTCGCTGCCTTAAGCAGCATGTATCAAGACCGCACCGGTCACAAACGGAGAAAGATTTGTTTAATCAATTAGAAATTGACAGTGTTGATCAACATAATTGTCGTGATCAACGGGCTAAACTATACAATCACATAAAAGAATTTTGTGATAAAAATAAAATAAAGTTTACTCTCAATCTATCACCTACCAACGTACAACATATCAACAGCACAGTGATTGTGTACATGGTGCTGTCTGATATAATTGGCAATTATGAACATTGGAAAAACATAAATCAACACTGCCATCAGCATGGTAAGAAAGTATTGGTTGTTACTGATAGCATTATTGAATTTAATAACTTGTCATGTATTGAGTTTTTTAGTTACCCTAAACTGTTAGGCATACATGCGTCATACAGTGACAATATTGATATTGTGTCACCCCCTTCAAAATTATACAACTGTTTCATACAACGTGTATGCTCAACAAGACAAAGTTGGTTTTATTTTTTACATCATCACAATCTACTAGACAAAGGGTATGTGAGTGTTCTGATGAAGCAACTGTCTGATTATAGCAATCTGACCGGTACAGAGTTGTTTGATTTTATACATTACAAATATCAACTTGATCAGTTACCCCATTTTGAAAAAGCCTACCAAGAACTTCGATCCATTGTTCCTTACAGAAATTTTACTGAAATTCACAATCTATCACCGTTGATACTGGATTCTAAATACTCACTGGTGCTTGAAACTTATGCGCTCGAAGATGATACCAATCGGTGGTGCTTTACTGAAAAATCTCTGCGCTCAATACAATTTCCAACCATATCTTTATTGTTTTTACAAAAACATGGGATAGCCAAATTGCGAGCACTTGGGTTTGAGTTTGATTCGGCCATTGACAAAATTGATGATTTGCCTTGGCAACAACGGCAACAACAATTATTACAAATCTTAGTTGAGGACAGCATTGACTTTGATTCAAAAACATTGTATAATCAAAGTCAACATAATCGTCAGTTATTGAAATCTTGGAAAACTGCGTACAACAACGCAAACTTCTTTGATAATTTTTTTGAAAAGGCAACTTCTGTTTGAGTTATATTGACGCACTATTTGATCGTGAGCATGATCGCATTCACGTGGTAGAACGCCGCAACGGCCAAAGGCAGTATCGGGAGTATCCTGCCAATTATGTGTTCTACTACGACGACCCCCGAGGCAAGTTCCAAAGCATCTACGGCACACCTGTGTCAAGATTTTCATCACGCAACAACAAAGAGTTCCGCAAGGAAGTTCGAGCACAAAGCGGTCGACAGATCTACGAATCGGATATCAATCCCATATTCCGTTGCTTTGAAGAAAACTACAAGGACCAAGATGCCCCCACCTTGCACACAGCATTCTTTGACATTGAAGTTGCATTCGATTCAGTGCGTGGATTTTCGCCTGTGTCAGATCCTTTCAATCCCATCACTGCCATATCGGTATATTTGAATTGGTTGGAGCAATTGGTCACACTGGTGGTGGCGCCGCGCCATATGAGTGAGCAGACTGCTCGTGAGATCTGTGGAGAATTTGAGAACACTGTGCTGTGTGAATCCGAAACAGAAATGTTGAAGATGTTCTTGGATCTGATCGAAGATGCAGATATCTTGAGCGGTTGGAACTCAGAAGGCTATGACATACCCTACACAGTGAATCGTATCACTCGAGTGCTCAGCAAAGACGACACACGCAGATTTTGTTTATGGGGGCAGTTTCCCAAGAAGCGTGTGTTTGAACGTTTTGGTGCTGAAAACGAAACCTATGACCTGGTGGGTCGTGTGCATATGGACTATATGCAACTGTATCGCAAATACACCTATGAAGAACGACATAGCTACAGCCTGGATGCCATTGCCGAGTACGAACTGAGTGAGCGCAAGACACAGTTTGAAGGCACACTGGATCAGTTGTACAACCAATACTTCAGGACCTTTATCGAATACAACAGGCAAGATACCTTGTTGCTGGACAAACTGGACAAAAAACTGCGCTTCCTGGAACTGGCCAGCGAACTGGCGCATGCCAATACTGTGTTGTTGGCCACCACCATGGGTGCTGTGGCCGTGACCGAACAGGCCATCATCAACGAAGCACACGAACGCGGCATGGTTGTGCCCAATCGTCAACAACGACTCACCGACGAGGACACACAGGCCGCAGGTGCTTATGTGGCATATCCACGCAAGGGCATGCACGAGTGGGTGGGATCAGTGGACATCAACAGTCTGTATCCATCAGCGATTCGTGCCTTGAACATGGGTCCAGAAACCATCATTGGTCAACTACGTCCTGTGATGACTGATCGATACATCAAAGATAAAATGGCTCGGGGTGATTCATTTGCAGCGGCCTGGGAAGGTGTGTTTGCCAGTTTGGAATACACAGCAGTGATGGAACAGCAACGTGGCACAGAGATCACCATAGACTGGCAGTCAGGTGAAGAGACTGTACACTCAGGCGCTGAAATTTGGTACATGTTGTTTGACTCTAATCAACCTTGGATTTTGAGCGCCAATGGAACCATATTCACATACGAAAAGAAAGGTGTGATTCCAGGTCTGCTGGAACGTTGGTATCGTGAACGTCAAGAATTACAGGCCAAGAAGAAAGATGCCCGGGATGCCAAAGAGATTGCGTTCTGGGACAAACGTCAACTGGTCAAGAAGATTAACTTGAACAGTCTGTATGGCGCCATTCTCAATTCTGGCTGCAGATTTTTTGACAAGCGCATTGGACAGAGCACAACACTGACAGGCCGCAGCATTGCCCGGCACATGGATGCATACCTGAATGAATGCATCACAGGTGAGTATGATCATATGGGCAAGGCAGTTATCTATGGTGACACAGACTCATGCTACTTCAGTGCCTGGCCTGTGCTCAAGCAGGAAGTTGCCGAAGGTCGTATGGCATGGTCAAAAGAAATTTGCATCCAGCTGTACGACTCAATTGCTGACCAAGTGAATGAATCATTTCCGAGCTTTATGGAACGTGCTTTTCATTGTCCCAGAGACATGGGCGAATTGATCAAGGCCGGTCGTGAAACTGTGGCAGACCGTGGCTTGTTCATCACCAAAAAACGCTATGCTGTCAACGCCATTGATATTGAAAACAAGCGCCTGGATGTGAACGGAGCAATCGGCAAGACCAAGGCCACTGGCCTGGATCTAAAACGCAGTGACACACCCAAAGTTATTCAAGACTTTCTGTTGGAAATTCTAAATAAAGCACTGGCCGGCGCTGGTCGCGATGAAATCATTGAACGTGTGCGCGAGTTCAAGTATGAATTCAAAGAACGGCCGGGCTGGGAAAAAGGCTCTCCCAAGCGTGTGAACAACTTGACCAAGTACGGTCGGGAAGAAGAACGCCTGGGCAAAGCCAACATGCCTGGGCATGTACGGGCGGCCTTGAACTGGAACAACTTGAGACGAATGAATTCGGACAACTACTCAATGCAGATTGTGGACGGCATGAAGACCATTGTGTGCAAGTTAAGAAGCAATGCCTTGGGCTGGACCAGCATTGGCTATCCCACAGACGAGATGCACTTGCCACAGTGGTTCAAGGACTTGCCGTTTGACGACGCAGAGATGGAGGCCACAGTGGTGGATCAAAAGATTGACAACTTGTTGGGAGTGTTGGATTGGGACTTGGCCTCAGCTACCAATACTGAAAACACTTTTAATTCTTTATTTTCTTTTGAATGAAACTGAGTGATATTGTTCATCTCAAAAATCTAGTGCAACAGTTTGATGTTGGGCACAGCAACGAAACCAAAAGATATATTGACGGATTTGTCCATCACATCAAAGAAAATTCATTGAGATTTGCAGAGCATCTGGAAGATTTAGACAACAAATTGTCAACTGTGCATCGCAGTCTGGCCGAATTTGATCATGGCATGGCCAATCTGCAGACATTGCTGACTCAGACCATTGCTCAGCGAGAAACTGAGCTGCTGGCTCAAAGTGAAAATTTTTGGCAAAACGAGATGCGACTGGAAGGCAATGAACATGTGTTGAACAGGCAATTGATTTCTAACTCTAAATGTTATGATGTTTTGATGAGTCGATGTCGTGGCCTGGCCGACTGGCGCTGGCCTGGCCTAATATTTCGACCAGCACAAGAAAAATTGATTGACGATTTGGTAGCTCTGGATCCTCTTTATCTAGTTGATAGCAATTTGGCATTGCTAGAACCTTGTGTGGCAAGATTTCATCCTGCATATCAACGACGACTGCGTTGCTATGCTGTGAATGATTGGCAAGGTGGTACCATCATGCATGAGTTTGCAGACAATCAATTTGGATTTGTGTTGGCCTACAACTATTTCAATTTCAAACCCTTGAATATAATTAAAAAATATCTCAATGAGTTGATAAACAAACTTAGACCAGGGGGTGTGCTGATCATGACCTTTAATGACTGTGACTGGGCACATAATGTGGCTTTGGCAGAAAAAAATTTCATGTGCTATACCCCTGGACACATGATTTTGCGTCATGCTCAAAGCATTGGATTTGAAATTGTAGAACAACACAATGATCATGGTGATCTACACTGGATAGGTCTGCGACGTTCGGGCGAATTGACCAGTATTCGAGCCGCCCAGGTGTTGGCCAAAATAGTTGCATATCAGTAAAAAAATCTATATAATCATACAACATAGGAGTAAACATGAGAGATTATCTTAAAGACTTGGTAGAACACACACACGATCTTGGTTGCATTGACCTTGTCAAGATCACCGGCAACGACAAAGCCACAAGCATTGTGGGCGTGGCAGAAGATTTGAGTGTGGTACTGGAAGGCGAATTCAAAAATCCACATCCAGACTTTGTGGGCACATTTGGCATGCCCAACTTGAACAAGTTAAAAATCTTGTTGAACCTGCAAGAGTACAAGGAAAATGCCAAGTTAAAATTGACCAAGAAGGCCACCGGTGCTCCAGATGGTATTGAGTTTGAAAATGTTGGGGGAGACTTTCGTAACACATATCGTTTCATGACAGCAGAGATTGTGAACGACAAACTCAAAACACCCAAGTTCAAAGGTGTGACCTGGCACATTGAATTTGAACCCACTGTGGTTGCTATTCAAAGATTGCGTATGCAGGCACAGGCCAATGCAGAAACTCCCAACTTCCAGGCTCGGACCGAAAACGGTGACTTGAAGTTTCTCTTTGGTGATCATAGCACACATGCTGGTAATTTTGTGTTCCATGCAGGCGCAAATGGTCAATTGAAACGCACCTGGTCGTGGCCAGCCACACAGTTTATGGCTATCTTGGAATCAACCGGAGATAAAACTGTTCGCGTCAGTGATGATGGTGCTGCTATGATCACAGTGGATTCTGGTATTGCTGTTTACAACTACATCTTGTTGGCACAAAGCAAGTGAGATGTCTAAAAAATCAAAAGCATCTAGATTTGTCGACTATGTTGATCCAACATGGTCCATGCCAACCGAGCATGGGCACAGCTATTGCGTTGTTAGACCCGATCCATTGAGATGTTTGATTTGGGTTAATATTCCCAAAAATGCCAGCAGCTGGATCAAGCAGCATACACCGGGATTTTTTTTTAACCACCATACACAAAAATTCAGCGAAAATAATGAAACAGTGTATGATATTGATGTTTCAACTTTGAACACCGCTCTACAAAATGCCCGGTATGTTGTGATACTTAGAGATCCTATCAATCGATGGATAACCGGACTTGCACAATATCTGCAAGGATATGATGGTGATTCAAGCCATCCACTGCACATAAACAACGTTGATTGGGATATGATATTTGACACTGTGGTTTTTGATGGTCACACACGACCACAATGTAAATTTATCAAAGGTATTGATCATTCCAAGATCATCTGGTTACGGTGTGATCACACATTGGCCAAAAATTATGGAACAATAATGGAACAGTTTACTGGTACACCATTTAAGATCACAACAAGCGACCAAGATCCTGACAATGTGTTTAATATTACTAAAAAAATTCTGCCCGCACAAAATATTGTAAACCGTATCAATGAAAGACTCGTGGGCAATCCAGATTATTTTCATAAACTTCAAAGTTTTTATAAAAAAGACTATAAATTGTTTAACACAGTAAACTTCTACCAAACATGACTCAAGACAATCTAACCGCCAAACAACTTGACTATGCTGTGTTCTTGCCGGCCATATCAGGTTTCTATGCCACATTTGTGGGCAAGCAACGCAACGAGCCGTATGTGGATCCTGCAAGATTTCCACAAGGGTTAACTGACATGGAACAGATGAACTGGCTCAACAGTCAAAAGGCATTGTTTCCTTACCGATGGAGCCTGTATTCAGCTGGGCATGCCAACTTAGACCTAAACAAGCCAGACTGGTCAGAAGACATGGTTCGCAATCGTGAGCCAGGCACGTTCATGCTGGGTGACTCTGGTGGATTCCAAATTGCCAAAGGCTTGTGGGAAGGTGAATGGCGTGATCCAACCAGTCAGGGAGTGCAAGACAAAATGGCTGCATTGATTGCGCAAGGCCCAACCGAAACGGTCAATGCCAAAGGTAAAAAAATCAAAAAAGATCCAGCTGCTGACTATCAAAAGTTGTTGGATGCTGCCCAGAAAAAACGTGATGCAGTGTTGCGTTGGTTAGACAGCATTGCAGACTATGGAATGATTCTTGATATTCCTACCTGGGTCATACATGATAAAAAAGCCAGCAAAGCCTGCGGTGTTACTACATTGGATGAAGCTGTTGCAGCAACCAAATACAACAACTTGTATTTTATGGCACACCGTCGAGGTGCCAAAGAAGGTGGCGCACGGTTCTTGAATGTGTTGCAAGGTGATGGTCATGCCAGTGCCGAGGCATGGTATCAGGAAATGAAAGAGTTTTGTGATCCTGCGGTTTATCCTGCCACACACTTTGACGGCTGGGCCATGGGTGGTCAGAACATGTGTGATGTGCAATTGATACTGACTCGACTGGTTGCACTTCGTTATGACAATCTGTTACAGCAAGGCGTACATGATTGGATGCACTTTTTAGGAACATCAAAGTTGGAATGGGCTGTGCTACTCACCGTGATTCAAAGGGCTGTTAGAAAATACGTTAATCCAAGTTTTACTATATCCTTTGATTGTGCCAGCCCATTCCTCGCCACAGCCAACGGACAGGTGTACTATGAAAATGTGTTTGAGCACGATTCAAAGTGGAGTTATAGAATGGCTCCGGTGTTGGATGACAAAAAATATTCCACAGATACTCGCAAATGGAGTGTGGGATTGTTGGCCGATTTACCAAGCACAAGCAATATTAAAAACTGGCAGGACAGTCCCATCAGCAACATGCTCACAATGAAAGATGTCTGCATTTATGGTCCAGGTGATGTCAACAAAAATGGCAAAGAAGGCAAGACATCCTGGGACAGTTTTAGTTATGCACTGCTGATGGGTCATAATGTCTGGATGCACATGACTGCGGTACAAGAGGCCAATCGTCGGTTTGATGCAGGAGAACACCCTGCCATGATGCAACGTAACGGCGGCGATTACGAGTATTTTGAAAACATTATAGAAGAAATTTTTTCAGCGCTAGACAAAGCCAGCGCCATGGCTGTGATTGAACGAACTGGTTACACAGGTAAGACTGGTTATTGGAATCAAATTGTTGGCACACGTGGCAACAAAGGCAAGAACACTACCAATTCTAAACCCCAATTCAATGCGCTGTTTGAATACGAGCAAACTGAACAAGAAGATTTTGATTCCGGCAAACTTGACAACTTGGAGACCACAGTATGAAGCGTGAAGGACATGACAGCGTTGACTTTTTCAAAGGCACAGAAGTAGAACGCACACCTGCGTTTGGCAAACGCACATTGTTTGTGGTGGGGCTACAACCCATTGCTGATATTGCAGCCAAAATGGCAGATTGTGAGCACATATTTTTTGGTGCCAATCACAGTTTTGCTCCGCAAAGGGCCGAAGAATGGGCACAATGGGAACGCATGGTCTCACACTTTTTGGCCCTGGGCTATTTGTGCAGCCTGGACATTCCCGTCACACATGTGGAAGAATTCAATGATGGCGGCCTGTGTGATTATCGCAACTTTATTCCACAGATTCGAGTAAGTGTGCCGTATACACGACTGTGGAATTATAATACAATGTTAAAAATAGATGACAAGGACTTTGACGCTACCAATCCCGGCGTCTGGTGCCACAGTCTACACAGCCTGATGAGCCGTGAAACATTTACCAGTTGGGATGA
>Ga0181358_1000722_pt1 | contig 14826 bp, 12 predicted proteins | sample Fa13VDMM110SD_FD_130096 | JGI IMG/M metagenome (GOLD analysis project Ga0181358, IMG submission 130096) | Freshwater viral communities from Lake Michigan, USA - Fa13.VD.MM110.S.D | ecosystem: Environmental > Aquatic > Freshwater > Lake | place: USA: Michigan | collected 2013-09-24
TATAACACCTGGACCACCTCCAAGTACACCTCTTCTACCAATAGTAAATCCAATGCAAGTAAGTACGGTACCAGGACAAGACGGAAGTATACCTCTTCCTATGCCAGCCGCTCTTCAAATGGGAATCGAATCAGGACCTATACCACCAGATTTTCAATTACTATACCCTACTATACCTAAACAAAGCCTGGTAGAAATAACACCACACCCTGTCACTAAAGTGAAAACTACCCAAAATATAGTTACAGGAGGTAAAACTGCTTCCAAACGACTAAATTATGACGGTAGTGTGACACAAGATAGTTTTGCTAAACGAGCTAAAGGAGCTGTAGAAGCTTGGAATACAGTACAAAGTTTTGTACCGTTGAGAGTAGGTGCAATAGGAGAAGCTGGAGAAATGCCTTTTATGCATCCGCCAATATCTATACTAACAGCAGTGCCACAGCTAAAAACAGTTGATCCAGGAATATTAAGAATGACAACGAATAAGTTTTAAAAGTTTATTTAAGCTAACTAATACATAAAAAGAAAAAAGTGTTTATATAGTGAAATAAATAGTTTCAAATTTTAGGCTTTCTTTCCTTGTCATTGAAAATAGTCACAATTCCCAAAAACTTCGCTGCCTCATCTCTATCCTCGCCAAATAGCTCTAGTTTACCAGCTAAATGATTGGAAGGAACAAATTGAGCAAAACGGAATGGTATCTCATCTATTCTTACAGGGTCTTCGCTCATAAAAATGCTAAATTGATTGTTGTTGGTCAAACGGAATATAACATCGTGTCCTTTGAAAAGTACCTCTAAACTAATATTGCGTTTACTAACTCTAGACCTCAAAACAAATTGAGGAGAAAAGTGAGACTGATCAGTGAGACTGACATAAAACCGAGGAAAGTAGATGTCTACTTGATACATTGGAGCTATCCATATTCTAGAAGCTACAGCATCAGCCATAGTCTCGGTAGTAAAATCTTTAGCGTTATCGACAATGGCTCTAGGATACACGTCATAACCAGAAGCTCCTTTACTTGCTTTTATAAAGCAATAATCAGGAACTACATATTGATTGAACAAATTTGTCTCCAAAAAATCCTCTTCTGATTCTGGTCTCATTGAGTTGAAAAGAGGAACAAAGTAAGGCCATTGTAAGCCCAAAAAAGTGTCGGGATGATATATGCGAGCTTCAAAAATTAAGTCTGGAAAAATGAATTCAGTACCAACGTTCAAATTAAGCCCCTCCAAATGACACACGCAAATTTGGCACAACATTTCTAATTCATCCTGTATGTAATCCTTGTCAATCAACACAGGCTCACTAGATATCAATACATTTGGGTACTTTATGCGAAATAACTCATCTCTCTCGACACTAACCAATCTATTTACTACAAACATATCGTCATACGTCTGGATGCCAGTTGATTTCGGCAAATTTGTTTTAAGGAATTGCTTAAACGACAATTTTGATTCCGCAGCGATGCCAAGATACCCAATAAGAGTGTCTGCATGAGATGTGACATTTGCATTGAACTGAGAAGTGTTGAAAAGTCTATATTTGAAACTATTGAGTTCACTATTTTCACTAATGTATTGGACCTGACAAGTCGCCTTTCCGAAATCTTGAAACGACATATTAAAAACCTAATCGACCTCCTTGGTTGAATTTTGTTTTGTAAATGATTTCCCCTAAGTTCTGATTGTAACCGAAATTTAAATTGTATATCTCTCGAGCTATTGTTCCGTCTGTAACTGATACCTGTAAAGACGATTTTAATGCCTGCGTAGATATTTGACTCAATTGACCCAGGGACACTTGTAATTGTTGCAATTTTGCAGCTGCTTGAAACCTAGAATTTAATAACTCTTTATGTTTTTGTTGTACTACTGGGGAATTTAAATAGTTTAGAATAGAATCACGGAGTAAAGGAATATTATTTCCTTCTCGTGGATTTATTTCTAAAGAGTCGGCAATGTATTCGCTCAAGTCCTTAACTTCATCTTGAGAATAATCAGCCTGCAGCAATGGCCACAAACTTGTAAATAAAATTTCGGAAAACATGTCAAGAGAATAAATATTTATTAACTAATAGAAAGAAAAAGCACGTGTTATTATAGTTAATTGTCTGGAATATAAATCTCAGAAGTAAAAGCAAGAGCTGTAGTTGGATTACCATTGTTGGCTTTCATTGCCTTTTGGGCTTTTGAATAATTGTTAAGGTCAAAGCTATATGAAACAGTTTCATGGTCAATTGGAACGTTGATCTTAGCACTATATGGATCGCAGTTGCAAATGTATTGCAAGTTACCTAATTGGTCTTTAATTTTGGCATTACTTGAATGTAATAACCAAGAACCACCGCAAGTCTTACACACTGGCATGTTCATTGGTTCGTCGCTTTTGAGTAACTGATATTCATGGAGGTAGGCTAAGGTTGTAGCACCAATTCTAAAACCGCATTTACGAGTACCTTTAGTATTGGCAAAATGACAAGCATAAGTGCGAGATGTTTTTTTCAGGGCTGGTAATTGGCAACCTGCAGCATCTTTGCAAAAGCAGACCAAGACAGGTAAATGAGTATTACGGTCGGTTTCAACCATTCGTCTTTTAAGGAAAACAACATTAGACAAGTCAATGTCAACTTTGGCTTGATAGTTTTGATCAAATAGGTATGCTGGTAATACGCTACCGCTAGCTTGAGCTTCTGGAATTTGATAATCTTCTTGAAAATGCATGTTTAAAATTGATTTGATTAAATATTTTAATAAAGAAAGAAAGAGAAAAAGAGTCAATATTTATAGGCTGCTTTAGTTTGTTTTCTGACGCTTGTTTGATTTCTTTGGAGTGTTTGCAGTGTAAGCGATATACCTCATAAATTGAACAATATCAGGATTAGATTTCAAGTTTGAAGGAAAGTCAATAGGTAATCCATTCTCATCAAACATACTTTCATCCTCTTCTACTTGTGTAGATTGAATTACAGGAGTGGGTTGATCATTTAAGTAAGTCATGACTAATTCTCCATTAAGGTTTTGAATATCATTGTTTGGAAAGAAGATATCTAAATCTCTGATTGACTCCTCCTTTGACGATGAAAAATGAGCTATATTCTTTATCCAAATAATATCACTTTCAATTCGTAATTTGAGCATCTTTTGTCTAGCAACTTTGATATTCTCACAAACGTAAATACAAGGAATGACAGGTCCTGAAACTAAATATTGATGCCACGCCTCTCCATAAGGACGATTCAAGCAATTTGGATAAAGGGCGGAAAAATCTTCCATTGATATTTGCTCTTTAACATCAAATTTCACTATTGTACCATACGATCCCATTATTTTGTTAAACAATTGATAATTTTTCATTGTTGTGAAATTAGGTTTCATTAACAATAAACACGTTTCACCTTTAATCATGTTTACTGTTTTAAAGAAACCATTAATGCTCTCAATGTCGAAAAAACTTTCTTCACAATTAAACGCTGATTCATAACTCTTAAAAGGTAAAGTCTGTCTAACTTTTAATCCCGACATTAAACAATTCATTTTGGCGGTAAATTCTACCAAATTAAAACCTTTTGGAACTAAATACCAGAAAGTTCTATTGTCTAACAATGTAGACTTGACTTCAGTAATCTCTTGTTTACTTGGAATCAAATTTATTGGAATGTCTTCGGATTCTAGATAGGTCAGAAATTCTTTTTTATCTGTAATCTTGTCATTATGTTTAAACATTTCACAATACAATTTTCGGACTTGAGGAGTAGCGTAAGACCAATGCATCTCAATCTCGTGTCCTGTTGTATTGTTTAAAAAGAATGACACAGTAGCATCTGTTAAAGCTCGTCTCGACCAAGCTGAATTTTTGAAATGTAAAATTTCAAAATGAACCAGTTTGTGGTCATAAATTGTAGCCAATGCTGTGTTGATAGCAGAAACAGTTCCCAAGTGTGAGTCACTTGTTATTTCGAAAGCTTCCAAAGTGTTTATGTAGACACGATTGTTAAATATGCGAGCACTCACCAACTCGGGAAAAGTGCTATTGTTTACTTTCAATTCATAAGAATTATCATTGGTGATTGTGCTAATAAGCGGAAATGAACTCACGCCCTGTGGCACAACAATATTACCCACGACTTTAGTCAACGATGACTCACTTAATTTTTCAAACCAAAAACAATTTTTAACTTTGCGGCACAATAGCTTATTGTTCTCACTCACTTTAGGATTCGATTGGTTGAACCACGTGTAAGTAACGTCCATTGAAGTTACCTTTTCGAGAGAGTTGCACTCGCTAATGTATTTTTGAATTCCTTCGGACAAGAGATAGGAATGGAACTCTTGACAGTGAGCATGATTCTTACATTTAGTGTCTGCGTTGACACCGTCAGCATATGTGCCAAAGTAAATACAAATGTTTGGAATGTTTGAAATCTTCATTTGAGTGAAGGGTTCTTCAACCATATACCAATCGGCGTTTGACTTGGCATTTTTATTTTTAGTGATAAAGTTCTGAGGAAAGTGCGCATACTTGAGTGACGGATGTTTGACACGCCATACGTTACGACTTGGTCGACCAATTAATTTTAATGGTGCTCTAAACAAACAAGCATCTAAATGTAAATAAAGAGTACTTGTTGTAGGCTCATTGGAAACTGGTTCGGCTGCTGGAGTTTCCGTTATATCCGTTTGGATATAATTAGCTTGTGATTCAGGAGATAAGTTACCGTATTCAATATCAAACATTTTTAAGGTTTTTAAAACTTTATTATTGAAGAGAAAAGAAGAAAAAATTAAATCTTTAAATAGTGGTTGTCGTAGAAGGCGTAGTTAGATTGATCAAATATTAGAAATCTATGACCGTCATTGGATTTCGCAGAGACTTCGTATTGTTTCATTGGTTCGCTATCAGGTGATATCTGACAAATTAAACCAACAGTTTGAGGAGGTTCATTACAGAAGAAAAGATAATTGGCTGGTTTTCTTAAAGACACGCCTTGTTTTTCAGTAGATTGATGAACTACTACCCACGAAGTTAATCCGTGATGTTGACCTTGTTGAAATAAATTAACCATTTTATCTCTTAATTTATTCGTGCTGTTAATTGTGTAACAATCATCAAATATCGCAAATTTCTTTGTTGACTTATCTGATGCCATGATGTCATTAATTGCATCTGTAACTTGAGTACACGTATAGAGTTTCACTTCGGTTTCAAAATTCTCAGTCGTGCCAGTGTATGCATACTCCATTGTGGCAAATGCTGTACGCATCTCTTGAAACGATTTCTCTTGACCTACATAGTATATTTGTTTAAATGGTGGTTGCCCGTTCTTGTTCATCCAACAATCTATTAATAAACGTTTAATTTGATGAGATTTACCACCTCGAGTAGGACCAATGAATAACGAAAGAGTATGGTCATCTTCATCGTTAGGAATACCAAATTTCTGTCTGCTGACTGGTTCATAATTTTCAATTGGATCTGCTAAATCCTTGTACGCCGGGTTAATTTCTTCTGTCATTTAAATAAGTCTGTCGAAACGAAAATTGTAGTGCTCGAGAGACTGAGAAACAAAAAAGTACCACTTGGCACAATAATCACAATCTATGTATTCACAAGGGTGATGAACGAAATTTAAATAATCAAATTGTGAGGGAATTTTGGGCAAGAATTCGTAATTATATATAGCTCTGTCCAACTGATCGTCAAAGCCTAATCTTGCCACATTAATTTTCTTTGTATACGTATGGTTAACAAACGTTTTCATTGAGTAATCTGTATCTACAGCTTTACGTAAGATACCGCCAAAGCTTAACGATGTAGAACCAGACTCTAGAAGCTGCATTACCAAGTCTCTCTTAATGTAGCCATTCTCAAAGAATTCTTTAGCTACCTCTCTAACAGGAACACCTTTCGAATGTATAGCTACTTCTTTCAACCCTTGCTTGTCTTGATTCAACAGAACATACGATTTCTTAGCTAAAATTAAGACAGCATTACAACGAGACTTGACACTCCACGTGTCCAAGAATTTATTATTTTCCCAGTAACCTATATCGTTAGAGATTTTAAAAGTCTCGTAAACCTCTGGCAGCACTTTAGCTTTGCAGAATAAGATACTGTCAGTGTCTGTGTATAGTACCGTCGGCTCTCGTTTCCATAACGGTATATTGTCAGGATATATCTCTGACAGTTGTAGCAGATATTGAGCTCTAGTTATAACATACAGAGCAGCTGAATTGATAAATACCGCTAATTCGAAATTAGACCTGCCAAAGCTGGTAATATTCTGTTTTGTATTTTCATGATACACATCTTCTAAATTCTCATTGAACTCATAGTCAACAGTCGTCATATAGCTCACGTCTTTCATTCCTAGACGACCAGCTCCAGTATTGAGTATCATCTTATATAATTTCTTGTCTACTTTATTGCCTTGGTCAGCAGACAAAGCTTTAGCTTCACCAAACATGGTAACAAATTGTTTGAGGTAGCAAAAGTCAAATTGATCATTCGTTACCAAGTCAAAAGGATTACCATCATTTATTCGTTCGTGTCTTTTCGTTTTCTTTTTATCTTCTTTTTTAGATTGGCCTTCATAATTCACTTCACAATTAAACAAAATGTTGTATTCACATGGTAATATGTCAACAGTCCATCCCTGCAATATTAAAGCACAAATATGATGTGTAGTAATAACTCTTTTCTGCGAGACAGTAAAATAACGACAGGACCTGGTGTCGTGTGTCAAATGCTCTGGAAAAGGTAAACAAGCAAAGACAGAAGCTTGAGTAGGTTTGGGTACTGTCAGCTGACAGAAAAACACACCCAGAAAGTTTATATACTTATGAGGTTTAAATTCATGTAACTTTCTATCTGCAAAAAATTGGTCTCGGAAGAACTTACAATTGTCTATCTTCTCTTGTAAATACGTCACATTATCGTCATGAATGCCAATGTTTTTAAACGTGAAATGATCGTTAAATAAAGGTAAAGGAGCTGTCATACACAAAGGATATTCACTTTTAACGTCTAACATCTCCACGTCAGTATTTTCATACAGTCCTATTAAACCAACATGTACTAAACCGCCAAAGTACGACGTCTTAATAAATTTAATCTGGTCGACAAGTCTCGTATTCAATCTACAAAACCCATTGGCTATCATTAAATGTTTAATAAAGAAATAGCTGATTTGGGCTATCGACATATACTCCATAATGTCTACAAACGTGGTTTTCTCTAAAGGAATTTTTAACAATTCTTTACTCGACGTTATCATTGGGCATTCTTGTTCACTATCTACCACGGTACTATCTTTATACAATGGCTTTACGATGTCAAAAAAAGTTCTGTCCGCATTTTCAACTTCGACACTATCGTTAATACAGACCTTCACATTAAACATATTAGTCAACACTTGACGAAATCTAAACAAAATGATCTTAATTATCATTTGAGTAGCAGTCACATCTCTCTGACAATAATACTCCACAATTTTGAATAAGTCATAACGAGCTTTGTATATACTATTACCATCAGGATATACAAATTCAGTTCCTCCAAATATTGCGTCGAATTTCTTTTTCATTTGATTCAAGATAGGTCTAGGAACTTTATTTCCACTCCATAACATTTCATTAATGTCAAAGTCAAAATAGGAAAACAATTGTCTCAGATCTACATTATGAGAAAAAGTAGTTTCACTACACGCACTAGAATACTTGACTATATTGAAATCAATTTTTGGAATCGGGATCTCTAATGTTTCACAAGCTACTTTTAATGAACTGATCTCTGGTAAGAATCTTATTATGTCTACAAAGCTAATTTTTACATGAGGAGCATGTTCTTTGAAAACAGCGCAACCACTTATAATATGTTTATTGATAGTCTGACCTCGTTTACTAAAGTCGCGATGATGTGGCTTTAAAATTTCCTTCAAGTACGGTAACAAAAACTTGTCATCATAATTACTACTGTTATAACCACATATACGAACTTGTAAGTAAAACATAGAATCATTTTGGTTAGTATTATTGGACTTCGATTGAATCAACAGTTCTTTCCATTCTGATATTGATCTACCACTAAGATCACTTTGAACTAAGTCGACGACAAATCGTAAAAATTCAGTAACAACCATTTTTTGACCTAATTCAGCACCATACTGAGTAGGGTTTACACAAAAAGTCTTTTTCACAATTTCATAATTAGTAGATTCGTAATCTTCCTGGTCATACACAAAACATTCACAGCATAACATAAACACTTTATGTTGGTCTTCTTCGTCAGGTCTCGTCTCAACGTCATAAGTTATATAAATGACTGGTACAGATCTTTTGTAATATGAGGCATAAAAATGTGTCATTTTCTTTTCAACCTTTTGAGCAATAGCTATATCTTCATCCAGCAGCTCTTCTTCATGTTCAGGAAATTGAAACTTCTTTAGAACCAAGTTTTTACGATGAACAATTGTCTTGGCTTTTTGAACCCGATAATAACTATTATTATAAATGCAATGGTAACCATGCATACAAAAAGGCAACGAGCGAATTCGAGAATCGTCAGGATTTTTTGTAGGGCGTAAAAATACATAACGACTCATCAGTAACGACTGATGTATTTGATAACACTCAGAGTTCTTGTGTTGTGTTAAAACAGGTCTAAACTCTATTAGCAATACAATATCAGTATCTACTTTAAAGTGTTTCAAAGATCTCCTTGCAAAATGATCGCTCACCTCTTCAATTGTAATTTTGTAATACAAATCAAAAATTGGTATGATATGATTTAATTTAGGAGGATGGTGTGTATGACCAATAAACCCATAATACACGGGCGTACCAAACACAAGACCCCTATTTTCTTTCATACACCAAATGATAGGTCCCATCTTCTCACTATCATAAGCTTCCACGTCAGTAGTACAATCTACATTTTCTCTAGTAAGAACGTCAACAACGTTACGATCTATTTTTAAAGTATATCTTTCACAATACGAATCGTATCTATATTCCAAACTACAATAGTCTTCACACATCCAATTCTCTAACTCACACTTCAAACCAAAAGGTAAAAGAGCTTCTTGTAATCTCATTGCTTTGTAGTCTTGTTTCAGTTCGCGTCTTAACATGTTGTAAGTTTCATGAGTCTGATAGGTATTCTTGTACACTATATTTTGTTGTTGATAAGAGAACGTAGATTGCTTCACTAAGTTCGGCAGATACTCTTTCCCAGTCAACACTTTCATATCATGTAACACAGTACCAAACCACATAGCATGTTGCCACACTTCTTTCTTCTTTTGATCTTGTCTGCTACAAAACATCAAGATAGTATTCGTTTCAATGACGTTCTCATGATGATATGTTTTTAGAGCTTCATTCTTGGCACATATATCGGCATAATAAGGTTCGACTAGCTCGTCTAATGCCTTAATATCGTCTTTAGTCAAATTTAGCTCATTGATATATTTTTCCCACGTTTGCCACCACCAAGGGTAGCCAGTGGTATATTTTCTAGATAATTTATACATCTAAAGACAAAGAAAATAGAGATTAAATAATTTATTGATTAAATATAGTTTTAAAGTTTAAATGTTTATAATATATTAAAAGCAGCGTCTAGACGATTCTTGAAACCGTTCACATTGATGAACTCATCTTTCATTCCTTCGTATCCTTTTGGTACCTCAGGATTCGTCAACTTTTCTAACTCCGACATCTGAGCTACAAACTGAAATTCAGTTTTTTCTTCGTTTTCAATCACCGCACAATTGGTTAAGGTATTGATCAAGGATGGATATGTATATACAATCTCTTTGTATGCTTTCAATCTTAACTCTTGTTCAATTTCTCTAGTAGGATAGATTTGAAGTTCCATTTCTCTCAAATCAGTTTGTTTCTTACGCCAGTCGTTTGGATTCTCTCTCATTGTGTTCATCAAAAACGTATGTTGAAAGCGTAATTTAATCAATGGAGCTTCCATCGATTGAGGAGAATCAACCAATACACTTTGTATTACGTCATAGTACATACACAGAGGACCATAGAAATCGAAAAACATTTCAGAAACATTTGGTTCAACTCCAATGTGTTGAAAGTACAGACGAGAAAACATACCTCTATCTATATGAATGACATTTTCAGTGTTTACTTTGAAATAGTGGTTATGACGTGTCAAGTTCCACAATTTCAGAGCTGTCAATACTACAGCTGTTCTGTTGATAAATTTATCAAAAATTAATTTGTCTTCACTACTAACATCAGGGTTTGACAATATGTCTTTATCATCGACTACAGTGACACCTCTAATGAAATATTCAAATTCTTCAACAACAGCCTCATTCTTCTCTTTCCATTCTTTCATTTTTTGGGATTTTCCCTCAGCAAAAAAACCATCATAAAAATGAATGGCAAAACGATTAGGAATGTCTGTAGAGTCATTTGGTTCACCACCACCAATATAATCTTCAAAAACCTCTTGAGTGGTTTCAAATTCCGAGTCTAAACAAAAACTATAATACTCTTCAGCAATGGTAATCATCATACGATACAACTTTGACAGAGAGTCTAAAGTTTTGAAAGAAAAGCCAATATCACGTATAGTGTCATAACGATCAAAGGACAAATAATGTTTGCCTATCTCTTGCATTACGTCGTCAGAAACGGTCGCATCATATATCGTCGAATAGCTTACGGGATTGAATATACCTACTCTTTTGTTAGAGTACTTAATAATAGTTTCAGGATCAACACACTTATTCTGAACATAATCATAAGCTTCGTTAAATCTTCTAATATTATTAAACAATTCTTTATGACCTAAACGTGTCTTCTCAGCAGTATCAGTTAAACTAAAGTAAGCATGATCAGCTTTTATCCAGTATCTTGACTCTTTCCTATTACATTGAAAATCATCTACATCCATATTGCTTATCTCAGTTGGATAATCACCTACTTTTATTGGCAACTGACCATATTTATTATCTAGTTTCATTTTAAAAAACCTGGTACACGCAGTCGTGTTTGATACGGTCTCTGGAAATAAGAACATACCACTGAAGTCAAACGGTACGTATCCATGTCTGTCTAATTTAGTCACCTCATTATTCCAACAATTTTGTTCTCGAACTATCTTGTACAAATTTAATTTACGTAACACTTTTAAAGTGTTCAATTTCGGAACAGCATCAAATATCGCAAGGCGATCAAGTTTCCTTTGTTTTTTCGCTTTCACTTTTCTTGGATCTTCAGGATTTAAACGTTTAATAACATTAGAAGCCATTATAATCACGATTACGATCAAAAAGGTTATTAAAAACATTTTAAAAATTGCTGTTATTTATAGAGTAAATTTATTTAAACAGTAATAAGAGTAAAATAAGAGGATTAATATTTAATATACTCGAGTTTCATTTATAGATCCGCCTTTCATAGGGTGGAGCTTATCTCGATTGGTTAATCGTTTTTTAGCTTTTTTAATTGACGAATGATAATCACTCATGAAACCGGATCCATAATGAACTCTATTATCACCTAGATTATGTCTTGTTTTTAATTTATGTTGTTTGTGATGGAGTGCATTACTCTCCATAAAATTTTTTGGTTCTTTCTTAGTCATCTGGTGACGCAGCTGCTGTAAGTACTGTTGGAAGTAGTGAAGCTAATAACAATGAGCCTAATCCTTTACCTTGCTTTATTTGCTTTCGTGCTTTCTTCTTCTTTTTTAATTTTAATTTACGTCTATTGAAATTTCTTCCTACGTGTGATGAATTATTTGCCACTTTATTATTGGGAAATTGAAAACGGGGCGCGTATGCTCTTTTTATTATTTCGTGGATATTACCAAGACCTTGTTGAAATAGATTTGTGATCACTTCAGGTATTTTAGATTGAGGTATATCATCTATTGTTTTTTCCGCAAAATTTAAAAAATCCATTTATTTGCAAAAGTAATAATTGTACTCAAATTTATAGAATGCATATACGTACGGGTGGACGACAGTTAAAAGGACGCGGAGGTGGAAATCTACTAAACATGGGAATGAACCTTCTAAAAGCGCCAGGTCAGATGGTATCCGGTTTATTTAAAAAAGATACCTGGAAAAACTTGTTTGGTTTTGGCCAATACGGAGGTAGGTATGCTATGCCATATGGTGGTCGTTATGGTGGCATGCGATATGGTGGTATGAAATACGGTGGTATGAAGTATGGTGGTATGAAGTATGGTGGTATGAAGTATGGTGGTAAAAAATGTGGTGGCCGTCGAGGTTGTGGTATTAAAAAGAAGAAAACTAAAAAACTTTTTCGTTAATTTTTAATAATATAATTTTTGAAATAAAATGCCTTCTGATAATTATCGTGAATTTCTTGGTTTACCTAAATTACATTTTAAGAAGCCAAAACCGAAGAGAGTTTACAAAACAAATGCGGTGCAAGCTATTAGCGGAGATGATTCGCCTTTTCTATTTCCATTTTTATTCTTTGGTAATAGAAGTCAAAAGTTACCTGCAACACCACAAGAACCAATTGGTCCAGGATCTTCTGTTCCTCCACCTCCTGCAGGAGATCCAGGAATGGACACCAATAATTCATTCAGTTTTCGTCCAAACGACGATCCAGGTGTTTTAAATGGTATTGTGACACGAACTCCTCAAATTAATCAAGTACCAGCAATGCCAATGGAAGTGGCTCACGTTTTGCCAAGTACTATTCCCAGACCTCACAGAGCACACGAAAGTAAAGAAGATTTTCCCGAGTTGAATACATCTCGAGTTAGTACTATAGATAGTGGTGTAAATTCAACCATGACAGATACGTCAAACGCTAATCCGTACTTTAGTTTAGCAGAAAGAGATTTTGACGTGAATAAGTTCTGGTTAAACGTTGGAAATCCACATACCGTTGGAGAAGACGAAAGCGATGGAGACGATTACCTTATAGACACTGGGACTGTGCCTAATCACTTTCCAAGATATGACCAAGCTTTCCGTAGTATACAGAAACCATACGAAACTTATTTATCGAAGTCTAACATACCCAACATTAGTCGTCATGTACAACCTATGCCAGCTGATAACTACCGATTAACATTCGATACAGAACTATCGTCAGACGAAGAGGACACAAGTAGTAAACTAAATTTTGCTGGTAATAGTTACTCTAGTGGAGCTAGAAGCGAAACAACTCAAAACATACAACCAATAAAAAGCAGTAAAATTGTAGGAGACAACGTCAAATTACCTTTAGAAGATCCTACTGCAAGTTGTAATTTCACTAAACCTCAAATACACGGATTCCCACAAACTTCTACAATCTCCGGAATGAACGAAACAACCTTACCTTTTCGCTCACCTCTAGAGCATTCAGCTAACGTCTACCAGGAACCTAGACACAGACTTATAGACCACCACATTAACATGGAATCTCGACCAGTAGCAGTCAATAGACAACATCCAGGAGACCCCTTAAGAACTAGTACTAGAAATAACTCTATCATGCCACCACTAGAAGAGTCTACCATTACCGCAGACAATTCAGGAGAGGCAACGGTGACACCAGCAGAACAAAGTAGAATAAGAAATATATTATCAGGTCTCTCTTTATTTCCATTTTTATTAAACAAGAAAAAATAAAGTTAAAATAAAATACTATTGTTGTTTACCAAAATTTTCTTCTGCAAATGACATTGCTTTTTCTTTTAATGTATTGTGATGTAATATATCATTGGCTTGAGTAGAATAGCTATGTAGATTTAAAAAATCTATGTCTGGGCTGGACGAAGGTAACACTCCAGAATACATTTGTCTAGCTTTGTTTACGTTATCACGATGTTCTTTAACTCGTTGTTTATGACGTTTGTTAGAAAAAACAGCGCTGGTAATTGCAGGAATTGCTAATAATGGTAATATACCGCCTTCTTTTTGGTGTTTTGGCATTTTGTACAATTGAAATGGAAAATAAAATTTGTTTGCTATTTATGATAAAAAACTCCAAGCATGATCAGCTAAAGTTCTAAATAAAGTTTCTTGAGGTGGCTCCACAGCACCTAACACTTCATGAGCATTCTGATTAGCTATTATTGGAGGATATCTTTGAGGTTCAGCTTCAGGCATAATAATACCTGGTCTAAATCTAGGATCAACTTGTTGTCCATGAACACCAGTTACACGATCTCTAATCATTCTTGAAATCATGGATGTATGAGGTAAATTTTGTGCAGTATTGTAACGAGAATTATAATCATCCGTGATACCACTTCTATGTCTAGACAAGACAGCATCTCTAGCTACTTCGTCAACATGATCAACTAATTCACGATGTTGGTCACTAATACTTTGAAATTCTGCAAATAAAGGATCATTATCTATACCACGATATTGAGCAAATGTATCTCCATTATAGTTACTAACAGGATGCCTATTATAAATTCGTTCGTAAACGTTTTCCAAACGTGGATTAAAATAGTTATTAATAGGATCTAAAAGTCTCTCGGCTACATTCATTGTTTGATCATAAAAAGCAGCGTCTTGAGGATTATTTCTCACTATAGGTCCAGCATGTCTAACCCTTCTTCTACTATCATCATCTACCATAACCGATTGAAAATGAAAGTCATTTTCAGCATTAAAAAAATCGTCTGCAGCAGCTGCAGCTCTAATGTCAGGAGTATTAGGTAACCGGCCTTCGTCTATATGTATCAAAGTTTCTCTTAATCTTTGACCTTGTCTACTTCGGTATTCTTCAGGTCTTACTTCAGTCGGTTGAAACATTCTTTGATTTAAATGGGCATTAATACCTGGAGCAAATTGAGTTTGCA
>Ga0181358_1000723_pt1 | contig 14821 bp, 17 predicted proteins | sample Fa13VDMM110SD_FD_130096 | JGI IMG/M metagenome (GOLD analysis project Ga0181358, IMG submission 130096) | Freshwater viral communities from Lake Michigan, USA - Fa13.VD.MM110.S.D | ecosystem: Environmental > Aquatic > Freshwater > Lake | place: USA: Michigan | collected 2013-09-24
AGAGAGGTGTGTAGTAGAATTGGCGGAAAATTGCGGGTTCGAAATACCAGCAATCTTTCCGCCAATTCTTAACCAAAACCGCACTATTTTCAGTAAGGTTTTATAAAATATTTTTGTTAATATTTGACTGCATAAATTAAATATTAACTATCTATAATACCAATTGTTTTTAAATCCCGTATGATTGATTTCTCACTTTGAGAAATATTTTCAATTGCCAACCAATTTAAAAATCTTTCAAAACAACCCATTATTTATAATTACAACAGAAATCATTTTCGCATTTATATCCAGGCGTAGAATACATGCGCCGGTCTTCTCGCCTACATTCTCCACACTCTTTCTTTTCTATTATCGTTTCATTTGATTTGATTTTTTTATTTAAAAATTCTTGCTGCTTTTCTACATCCTTTTTCTTCATTTCATGAAGTTCTTGCTCTAATTGTTCTATGCGTATTTGTTTTTCTAAAACAATGTTTCGTATAGTCAAATTAAGACGATCCTTTTCATTCAGCCTGATCAGCATCTCCATTATTTGTTTTCTATAGTTCGCAATTTCTTCCATTTATTATAATATTAGAACAGATATTTATTTAAGTTCTAATATTACTAAATCATATTTCTAATAGGAACCATGGTTCCCCTACTTTTTAAAGTAGTTTTTTATTGTAAAATAAAGACAATGACGACGAATATTTTTAAGTGTCTTTCGATTATCGTAAATGAGTTCCATATATATTCTACTTTTAAAAAAGTAGGTCAAAAGGGGGTGTCCCCTCGTTAATTTATTTTAAATTTTTTCATAAAATCCTGATGATTTTTTTCTAAACTCTTTGACTTACCCCAGAGCAAATTAGCACTTATAGAACCAGCACTTTTTGGATTATTAAAGTCTTCTCTAACATCATGACGTTTAAGATAATTTTGTCTTTCTGTTTCAGTTCTTTTTCCATCAATAAAAGTAGAAGCATCCTTTGCTCCAAAATGAACTTTAGTTCCATCAGCAAATGTTGCTAAAAATCTTTTATCTTTTCTTTTTGAGTTTTCAATCTTCATTCTTATATATATACTTTTACATTTTTCTAATTCCCATTCCATTAGATCCAATAATTTGTTTCCTCATCATACTAGGTATAATAGGTTTAAAATTATTTCCTTTTGCAAACACTCTATTCGTCATTGCAGGTTTTTTAGCAAAAAAATTACTAGTAGGCATCATCATCTTTGTAAAATAAGGCATTTTATATATTAACAGATTATTTTATATAAGCATAGATAAATAAAAAATATATTTCAATAAATAACCAAAGCCATATTTCTTAATAATGATTTTTATAATATCAAATACTGTTAGATTTATTAAAGTCTCAATTGTAACAATTATTTTACTTGATACATTTAATGTTTTTTCCGCAAAGTTTTTAATTTTATCCCTAAAGTAATTCAAAATATAATCTTCTATTTTTTCTTTCATTTTAGAGTATCCTTCTTTTTGCCCAGTCACAAAGACAATGTCTAACAATGCTCCAAATACTCTTTTTCCTGATCTGATCGTTTTCCCACAAATAAGTTATATGACATCCTAAATTTTTTAAATCATTAGGGGTTATACCGTTAAATGTTCTAGACCAAACTTGATAAAGAATATCTGCTTTATCTATTTTCATTCCGGCCTTTACTTTGGAATTATCTATTTCATGTTCTACAATAATGCAACACATCTTAATAAGTTCTAGATTATTTCGCATTTCTAAATAATTAGGTATTTCACTAATCTTTTCAGTTAGTTTATTCACTAAACTGTAAATATTACTACTTTTTTTCAAAGAGTTCTTTGGATTAATATAAACAAAATTGCTCATTTTATATTAATAGTATATATTTTAAAACCTGAACTCGTTTTATTTATTTAATTTAATTTTGCCATAGATTTTTCTAAAATCTATTTTTTATCCAATTCGTGTCCAACTTACATTTGTTCGCAATTCTGTATTTGCTCCACTACCAACTGCTGACCGTGCGTTCACAAAGATTGTTGTTGATGTAGTCACAGTGACAACCCCAGTAAGAGTTCCCTGTTGTCTTAAATTAATAGCACCCACAGAATCATCAATCTCTTCATAATATTGCAATCCATACGCCACTTGAGTTGCACCGGAACCTGATGTTGTAGATAAAACAATCTCCTTATTCTGTATCGTATTTGTAGCATTTGCCCCCCATTCGTATCCACATACAATTAACCACACACCTTTTGACGGTAAAAGAAAATTACTTCGGGCGGTGAGTGTGCTTGTCATTGGATCTGTGAATGTTGTTGCACTATCTGTATACCCCAGTTGTGTATCGCTTGAAAATGGTTGAGTATAATTTGATTGTGCTATTAAAATATCGTTATTAAATGTAGTTTGTTTTGTATTGACTATTTCAGTTGAACTCATATACATAATATTTGACCCAGTGCTGTCATTAAAATATAAAATATCACTGCTGTCTATTAATTTAAAAGTGATTTCATTCAATGCAGTTTTTCCCATTGTTAAACCAGTTGCTGAAAATCCTAATCGTAATAATACTCCACTATCAACCACAACAAGATTTTTAAAAGTTGTTAGGGCATTATGTAATGCTATTTGTGTTGTTGATGATGATGAACCAATCGTGATAGGGGCGTTTCCAGTGACTACGGTGCCAATCGCAATAGATCCCGTATAAGATGCTTGTGATGAACCGATAAATATATTTGTTGCCGAACTTGCTCCTCCGCCGATGGTAATACTTCCTGAAGTCATTCCAGTCCCCAAATTCACATTTCCACCAGTTGAAGTTGTTTTTAAGTTTAATGTTCCGTTTGTTGATGTTTGTATACTATTAGTAGCAGTATTTGATTTACCGACCGTGACACTCGTCGTTCCTATATCAACACTGCCAAATCCCCCCGTCTGATTGCCTATTAAAATAGCAGTAGATGTGGTTGTTGCACCAGTGGCGATATTGACATTTCCAGTTCTTGACGCTCCTGTGCCCAAATTAAGAATACCGGAAGTTTGATTGCTTCCAATAGATATATCGGTGTTTGACGCACTTTGAAGGGTCATAGTTCCAGTAGTTGTTATATTCATAGGTTGGCCGCTACTACCAGCGATGTCAATACGACCATTATCAGCACAAGTTATTCTATTTGTCCCTCCTGCTTTTAAAATAGCATCTCCAGTTCCAACTCCTTCAAGAACTAAATTATTATTTGTTACTGATTGAATACTATTTGTAACAGTGTTTCCAGTAATAAATGTATTAGCATTTGAAAAAGTCTTTTGACCAGTAATCGTTTGAGTTGTTCCCAATGTAACATAGGTAGCACTCGCATGATTAGTAACCCATGCCGTCGTTGCTATATTCGTATCATTTGACAATGCCGAAACAGTTGGAGCAGTTCCCGATAAATTTACTACAAGCGTATCAACATCTAATTCGTCTGTTGATATACTATTGGCATCTATAGTGACTAATCCGTTCATTGATTTATCATTAGTCGTATTATTTGATAATGTTGCCATACTAACATAACAATATATTATACTTTTTTAAAAATAAATAACTCTAAAGGGAAAGGGCAAGGGAAAACCGTAGGTTTGCTCTATAGTTTCTTAAAACCAAGAGTTACAACCCAAGGAGTTATTCCAGTTCCTATTAAAGCACCGCTTGATTGATCTAAATGAATTCTAATAAAATTACTACTTCTATTTAAAGATTTAAAATATACAGGGTGATTATCATTATTATTCGCTATATATGTTGCTACAGATGCCGAACGCCATTCTAATCTTAATGAACCTAAAATTTGAGTTGTTTCTCTTTTTACAACTGAACCCGCTAAATAATTCGTAGGAAATGCTCCTATATCCATTGATAATTGAATTGGGCCGTTTGTTCCAAAAGTTGCTAAAGCAATATTACCTGAACTATATTGAAATGTTAATTCATAATCTCCATCTGCAATTACACTACTATCGAACGCCCAAGTATAATCTTTTCCAGCGGTATTAGTTGCATAAACAGAATTCGTTGATAAAACAAGAGTAAATGACATTTATATATATAGTAGATTAAAAGAAACCTTGGTTCTCTTCCCTTTAAAAGGAGGGAATCTTGGTTTCCCTACTCTATACGAATGATTGCACTGCTCCCTGTAATTCCATTGCCCTTCTTCCTGCATCTTGCAAATTCTCTAAATGACCTTTAAGATCAGTAGCCTTTTTATAACTAGAAACATCTGTTAATTTTGAACCTGCTCCTGCTAATTTAGAACCGGCTTTCAATCCAGCAACTAATGCTCTACCACCAAGTTCAACTTCGGGTAATAATTCAGGCGCTAATGCTCCAACAATACCTGTCGTAATAGGACTATCTAATACTTTTTGACCAACTTTACCAACTTGTCCTAAAACCTTTGAAACAGCTCCTAAACCTTTTGAAACACCTTGAGCGATTACACCGCCCTTTTTGAACACTTTTTGAACGGCACCTCCCTTTTTAAAGGGACTAGCAATATCTCTTCCAAGTTTTTTAAAGAAACTACTCATTATTATATATATATAGAAAAGAAACCGTAGGTTTCTCTTTGACTCTTCCCTAAAAGAAACCTTACTAAAAGGGAAAAGGTAAGGAAAAACCGCTAGGTTTGTCCTATAATTAGTTCATCAAAACCTTTAAATAATCTTTGACTTTCTGTATTAATCATTAAATACTCATACGGTTTATCATATACAATTTTTGCTATATCTTCTACTAAATCTTTGCTTTGCTCTACAACTTCATTAAATATATTCTTAAGTTCGTCTTTCGATACTCTAAATACAAAAATATTATCCCATAATCTTCTCAAATCTTTTTCAACACTAAACCAAGTTTGCACTAAAAATAGTTGCGTTAATTTATAATGTCTTTTATTCATTGCTAATTCTTTGAATAATTTCAATGTGTCTTTATTTTTCATATATGCCCCCATATCGTCGTAGATAATGCAAGATGTATAACCATTTTTAGCGTCATCTTTAATTCTTTCACTTACTTCAAATAAATTTTCATAAGTTAATTCACTAAACTTTTGATCATCAGGCAAAATTTCAAATATATTATCAGTCATTGACATTCTACTATTTTCAGGTTGAAATAAATAAATAGTTGAAAATACACCTTTGAGTATCTTATTCTTTTTCTTATCACCTTTAAAAAATGAGTATAAGAGAGAAGTTTTACCACTTTTAGGTTTTCCAATTAGAAGATTTGTAGAGAATTTTGAAAATGCTAATTTTGTAAGTTCATAATCGTTTAAATGTTCTGCTAAGTCACTATCACAATTCATTTTACAAATAGGTAAATCAGGTTTATCAAGTTCCTTAATAATTATCGTCGTCATTTAGATACATAATATATAGATTTTAAAATAAAGGGAACTTGTCGTTCCCTTTGGAACCCATACTAAAAGGAAGGGGTTGTAGGGGAAACCTTGGTTTCCCTACTAAATCTATGGCAAAATAATATACTAGATGTATTACTATATTATTTTAGAAAGGGAAGAGTCAAAGAGAAACCGTAGGTTTCTTTTACTGAAGGATCTGCACTTGTTTAGAAGCAACATCAATCTCAATGATAGCATCAAACAGAGCAACCAAGTTAAGAACCTGAGAATTGGTAGTGGCCGTGGAAATATCTATTCTAACAGAAATTGGCGAATTTTGCGAAGACACGCCCGACAAAAGGACGGCATTAGTGCTAAGGCGTTCAGTATTAACACCAACAAAAAACTTACCAGGTTGAACAATCGTAGTAGTAGAGTTATTAGTCTTCAAGAACTCAGCGGGAGTAATAGAGAAATTGGTAGAAATCAAATCGTGAGCGGGGCCAAAAGCGTTTGATAATTCAGCCATAACACCAGCCTTATTCAAAACAGTAGAAATTGCTCTAGAAGGATAAGGAGTAGAAGCAACGAAAAACTGATAAGAACCATTACCAGTTGTAATATCCAAACTATCAAAAATCTTATTAACACTATTTGCGTGAGTTCCTGACATAATCAAGAACAAAGACTTGATCGATGCCAATCTCATGGAATAAATAAATTCTAAACTGCCAGACGAAACAGCAGTTGTAGTTTGACCCGAAGACAAATAAGATTGAGACTTAATCATAAGTTTACCTCTATCATCAACCATAGAAGCAACAGCATCATCAACCTCCGCATTAAAATCAATTAAATCAAAGCAAAGTTCTACATTTGTAATTGCTACACTTGTAGGCAAAGTGGTTACAGCGTGGCACATATTTGCGATCGTATCGGTTGTAAGTTGAATCGTACTCGCCGCCATATACTTCAAAGGAACAAGTCTATCAGCATTAGCAAACAAACAATTAACAGGAATAGCACAATAATAAGTATCCGTAGTAACAATTAGATCGTGTCCGTTCATGTTGTCAAAAGTAAAGGCAGTTGATCCAGCAGTAAGACCGACACCCACTTGGTAAGCAAGACCAGCCTTTTGTCCGTAATTCACTTTACAAGTCATCAACATATTATTCAATTGATGCCAATTGGAAATTGATTCTACGACGCTAGAACCAACAAGTGTCTCCAAGCGTTGAAAAGGGGTAAATGCCGGAAAAGCACCCTTAACATCAGCATCAGCAGTCTGTCCAGCAAAAGTAATCTTATATCTCAAATATACACTTTCAGGAACAAGGTAAGAGCGTGAGGGCAAATTAAACTGAATTTGTTGGGATTCGCCAAATGAAGCACCGTTCGCCGGACTTACGACACAACTCAGCGATGATGTCCCTTTCGGTAAAGAACTAGTCTTGGAGTAATTTATTTCTTTTGGTAAAGACATTTTATATATATATACAAAGGGAAAAATTTCCTAAATAAAATGACAAACCTACGGTTTTTCCCTTTATATTTTAGGATTTTCATATAATAATAAATCTAAATCTCCAACATCTTCTAAAATTGGAACTTCGGTTCCAGTAAAACCTCCTAAATTTTCTTCCATTGGAATAGAGGTTTCGGCAGTATTTTGCTTTTCTTCTAAAATCGGCACAATATTACCTAAAACATCTATTAATTCTTGTAAATCAGTATTTGTTGTTTCTAATTTTCTATAAATAATTAATGCTAAAGTAATTGACCAATCAGTATTATTCATATTTACAAAGTCATTTTTCTCATCTTTAATTTGAATATCGATTTGATTAATTGTTTTTTGTTTTAATTTACTATAAATTGCTTGTTGATTATCATAAGTTAATAAACCATAAGCAGGTGTATTTACGCCTAAAGTATCAATCAAAGTATTAGTTATTGAACTTTTTGAGTCCAAAGAATTTATCCCTAAAGCATTGCTATAAATTTTAAGTTTCTTAATACCAAGTAAATTTAATAAATATGGCGGCGTAATTACATTGGCGGTTGCATTAAAATCTCCCGATCCTGTTTCAAATCCTAAAACTCTCCATAAAGTAGATCCACTTTCTCTAAAGTAATTCAAAGTTCCCGTAGAATTGGTAAATGTAATAATACCCGTTGTTTTATCAATAGTAATAACTATAACATGACCGTTTGCTAAAAATTTTGAAACCATTTGTGAGGCAAAATTTGTAAAATTATAATTACCAACCGGCACTGTAACGCTATAAATTATAGAATCTAATGAATAAAATAAAACATTATTAGTATAATTGACAGCATAAAAGGAGCAAGGAATTTGACAATTATAAATACCGCCTTCTACATAAAGTATATTTCGTTCATCTTTTAAAACATCACTAAAATTAAACATTAGATTACTTAAAAATGTTCCGTTGTAATATTCTGTAGCATCTTCACTATTTAATGATATTAGTCGTCTTTCGCTTATTATATCCATTGTTCTTTTAATATACAGTTATAAAATAAAGGGAACTCGTCGTTCCCTTTGGAACCCATACTAAAAGGAAGGGGTTGTAGTAAAAGGAACTCGTCGTTCCTCTTTGACTCCATACTAAAAGGAAGGGGTCATAGGGGAAACCTTGGTTTCCCTATATTGGTTTCCCTACAGTTGGATACACTTATTTTCACTTTCATTTATTTTTTCACTTAATGGTAATCGTGTTATTTCATTATCAATTTGTTGTAATATTTTTTTATTAATTTCGTTTTGTTTAATAGATAATCTTCTCATTTCATCTCTGCACCATGTTTTTTGTTCTTCATTTAATTGTTCTCCAAATTCTGCTAAAAGAACCTGGTAAGTAATAGCATTATTCTCATCAAATGTGTGATGTAATGATTGAATTTGTAGTAAAAAGTCTTGGATTGTCTCTTCGTCTGCCATTATTATTATATATATACATTATAAAATAATAATAAAATCTATAGAAAAGTAAATGATTTTTTTGTTTGTTGTATAGGAGTTTGAATAGTTGGAGGTAAAGGTCTAATTGGAGGCGGAGTAACTGCACGATGTTTTTGTTTTATTTCTTCCATGGGAGTTTCATCATCACTAATTTGATCCAAAACTGATAAATCATATTGTTTATTAATTTGTTTTTTCTTAATAGATATTGCTTTTTGTAATATTTTCTCTTCAAATTCCTTTTTACCTTGTTCTTTTTTCAATAAAATATTTTTTGCTCTATTTTCTTGTGCTTTTTTAAATGCTTCTATTTGTTTTTCAGTTCTAGGTCTTTTTACTTTTTCTGCTAAAGGTTTTGGTTCTTCGTTGTCTTCCATTTATATATATGTAAGAAAATAATATTTATTCAAATTCGAATTGGGGTTCTTGTGCTGATTGAATAGTTCCAAAATTATTATTATCGCTTAAATTATCAACATTTTTAGAAACGAAATCACTGCTTAATGATTCAATAGTTGTTTCTTTACTATATTGTCCTACTGATTCGGCAAATGCTTGTTCTGATTCTAAAGTAAAAGTAGGATAATCTGCTTCTATAAATTTTTCTTTTAAAAACATATCTTCTAAAGTATCAGGAGGATACATAAATTGTTCAATTTGTGTTATTGCTTTTGATTCAGTCTTTTTTCGTAATGCAGATGCTTTCTTTTGTTCTTTGACTGCTTGTTTTCTCTCTTCTTCACTAGCATATTTAGAAGGTCTTCCCCTAGGTGATTTTTTTTCTATTGTTTCAATTAAACCTTCAACAGAACCTTTTGGTGTCATGCTATAGTCTTCTTTATAACTTTCAAGTTGTGCAGATGTTAAACCAAATTCTTCTTCTAGTTCATTTTCATTTTGTATATTAATTGTTTCACCTGAATTAGGATTTGAAATATTTGCATCATCTGTATTTGTTATATAATCGAAAACTTCTTCTTCATATTCTGCTTCTGCTTTTTTTCTTTGTTGCGCCATATATTCTTCATATTCTACTTCTGCTTTTTTTCTTTGTTGCGCCATATATTCTTTTACTTTTTTAATTGCTTCTTTGTCTTTTTCAACTCTTTCTTTTTCTCGTTGCATTTCTAGTTCGGTTTTTTCTTGTTCAATTTTACGAATAGCTTCTTGATAAGAAGGGTCTTGTTCAATTAGTAGCATTTGTTCATACATAGGGTCATCTTGAAATGAACTACTTATAGCTTCTTTTGGTTTTTTAGGGGAAATAATTAAACCTGTTTTCTTTTCACTAACAGTAGGTTCTGCTAATACCAATTCTTGCACTTTTTCATTATTATTTATTGATGAATTTTGTATTGATTTATCTATACTTGATGAATTGCTTTTTGCTTCTCTTACAACGGGTTTTTGCCTTTTTCCTTTTTTAGTTGTTACTTCTTCTGCTACGCTTAATAATGCTTGTTCTTCTTCAGTAGTTTTAGCTAATGTTTTTGGGTTAAAAATTTCAACAGATCCTTCACCAAAAATAACAGTTTTACCTACTGTTCTTTTCTTTGGTTCGAAAATTTCGATAGGAACATCATATTTTGGTTCTTTTAATTTTCTAGGTTTCTTTTGAGGTTTTACTTTTAAAATTTCAGGTTCATCTAACAACGACTGCGTTTCTTTTGCTGCGCTTAAAACAGGTTTTGCTCCTACATAAATTTCAACAGGAACATCAAATAATCCTTTCTTTTTTGCTGTTACTTTTTTCTTAATTGGAACTGGAACTTGTAGAGGTTGTTCTTGAATATTTGCTTGAGGAATTTCATTTTTAGGATCACTTACAAGGGTAGTAACTTTTGCTCTACTTTTATCACGAGGAGGATTTGGAACATGTTTTGTTATTGTTAATAGTTCTTCTTCTTCAGGTTGTAAAGCATAAGGTTTGTCTAATGTTACATATGTTGTTTGTCTGGTAATTTCCTTTCTTACCGGTTTTGCAAGTGCAGGTTTTTCTTCTTTACTCGTATTTACATTAACTTTAACTATTTGAACATTTTCTTGTTTTTGCTTTTGCTTTTGCTTTTGCTTTGCAGGTTTCTTTTCCTTAGCAGGTTTCTTTTGTTTTCCTTTGCTTAAAACTTTTGCTTTTGCAGAAGTCATTGTTTTAGGTTTGTCTCCTTTTTCCATTATATACTATTACTAAACATTTAATTATTTTCCTAAAACGAGATAATTCTTTCAAAAAATGGTAATGTATTAATAGTTCCGTTCTTGTTAATTTTAAAGTTTGCTTTTGCTCCGCCTTCTGTTAAGTCAAACTTGATTGCGTATCCTTGATATAATTTTTCATATAGTTCAAAAACTGTTAAATTTAGATTTTTTGCAGTATATTTAATAGTTGAATTTGGCACTCCTTTCATGCGGATATGATAATCTATTTTTTGTTCTCCTGTCTTTTCGTCTGTTCCATATAGTTCATCAATATAGCATTTCTTGCCTAGAAATATAGAACGATTTGCATAAACATTTTCACACCCTTTTAAATCAAAATCACTGTGGAACTGTCCCAAATTTTCTCCAATTAAATCTTTACCATAAACCCCATAATATAACTTTGCTAATATTTCAATATGATCGGCTGATATGTGAATACTGTCTGTGTCTTGATAAAACATTTCTAAACCATTGTCTTCTGCCAAACCCATGACCTCATTCATAATTCTTTTAGACCAAGAAAGAATACTAACTCCAACATGCGGAATATTAAAATGATTGTTAATTGGATTTACTTTTTCTAAAATCCACATTTTAGAATCATCTATTGCTTCGTAATTTTGAACCCAATTGTAATTACGACTAATAAATACATTCATATCTTCTTCATTGTTGAAGAACTTGATTTCTGTTTCAATCTCTTTTAAAATGCTCTTGCCGTATGCTGAGTTCATAATAAGTTTATAAACAACTTCGGCGGGATTCTTTTGTGCTTTGAGTTTCTTTCGTTCATTGAAAATATGCTGGATTGTTTCATTAATTTTTGTGTTAAATCCTTCATCAAAATAATAACCACGAATAACCTCAAACTCTATGTTGTGATATTTGATTGCATCTTCTAGTGCTATTTTATCAATAAAAATAGTTTTACCGACCATTTCATTAGTGAAGATTCTTATACCATTCTCATTGATAAAACTCATGGTTGGAAACTTACGATTTTTGCCAACAGATTTTATAACTATTTGTAAAAAATATCCGTCATATTTCATAAGTTCGTTTTGACCTACTTTTTCTAAAAGTGGCTTAGGCAAACCTTTTAAATATCCGTCCATTCTTCTCATGGCGGAAGGATAAAGAGACACAGCGTCAAAATCCATAATCTTCTTACCGGTATTTTCAATATTCTTTTTATTCTCACTACACATCACACGTCCTCCAACTACGCATTTTTGAATAAATTGCTGTGGTGTTCCTGCTAATTCATTTACTCCTTCATAGCAACCTTCGTTTATGAAAAAATTATGTGCTAATGATGCGAGAGTGAGAACACTATCAATATTAATATTAACGAGTTCCTGCATCCACTTATTAAATGTATTGTATCCCTTCTCCAAAATCTCACAATCTATTTCACAGTAGAAACGAGAATACTCAATACAATCAAATAAAGGAACCGATGGTTCCTCTATGTCTCCTCCTTCTTCTTTTGACCTACTTTTACTAAAAGTAGTTAAGTTCCATTTCTCAATATTATTTAAAAACTGCTCTTCATCTAACTTGTCATTTTTAACCCATTCTAACCCTTCACTAATAGGAATTAGTTTTCTTTGAATACAATCGGTTTTATTATACATGTTGTATGAAATGACCTCTTTGACTGTGTCTCCTAATTTGAATGTTTTATTGAAACTTTTCAAAGGCATAGCAATTAATAAAAGACTGTCTCTTAATTCAAACTTAACACCGTTAAACTTACCTTTGATTGTCATGAATCTTGAACCCTTTTTAATTCCAATTGCTCCAATTAAATATTTAAAAATAAAATGACTATCATATTTTCCTCCGTTATGTGCTATTAAACGAATAGTTGATTTAGAATGTTTAAATGTATTTGATAAATGCCAAAGCATCTCTAAACCTGAAGAAGAACCATATTGAGTGTGACAAACTCCCTTGATTCTATAGCAACATAGATAAGGAATATGCTTTCCGTTTATGTCTGTGTGTGTTTCAAAGTCATAGAAAATATTTATTACATTATTTTCTTTTGGTTCTTTTGGTTCAATAGGTTTAAAATTAACATCTTGTTTTGCTTCATAATTTAAGTTGATTATTTCATCTTCAACCTTTTTGTAATATGGTGACTCTAAAATATCTATTTTATTCAATGGTTTTAATAAATCCTCTTTGTGTTCTATTAATAATCTTATTGCTGAAAAACTATCAATGAATCGATTGTTGCTTTTATTTCCTTTTCTTTCGTATTTGAACCAATCTTTCATGTCTTTAATTTCATGGTAATTTTTAATAGCATAACTGGTAATTTTTGCATCATCTAAAATAAAATAGTGTTCGTCTAATAAGCCAATAGTATATGTTTCTTCAAATTGTTCTCCATAGTTAAAAAATCCGTAATCGCCTTTTTTGGTCTTTTTGAGATTAATTCTAATTTCCAATTGTTCGCAAATTTGTTTTAATTTACAAACTGGAATATAATGAGTTTTTGATATTAGTCTTAATTTTTCTAACTTTTCATCGCAAAGTCCTCCTTGTTTTAAAGCAAAAATTAAACAATTATCATAATCAACTTGTTCTTCTGCTTTGTATATTTGATATTTTGTAAAATCAAAGTTCATAATATGATTGTATTTAAAAAAATCTCCCTGTCCATTTTCGTATTTATTGGTTTTTATAAACTCATATATTTCTATGCTTTCGGCATTTTCTAATTCATTGACGAACGCCTCATCACTTCCTGTAATATTTACTCCTTCTACTAACTGACTCGATAATAATGAGAAAAGTCTTTCAATCGTGTTTGCATTTAATACATAGTTTAGATTGTTTATTTTTAGATTTATTTTCTTACCGTTTGACAGTAGAACTTTATTAATAGAGTTTAGCATTTGCTTAATAGCGTTTTGATTATTAAAAAACTTGCGTAAGAAACTATTTAATTTTAATGAATATTTACCTCCTACATTCTGTAAGATGTTTTTTATTAGTCTGTCTTCAAATTGTTTAATTGCTTGTTGTTTCTGTTCCTTACGGCGTTGTGCTTTTATTTTCTTTTGTTCTTCTTCGTTTTGCTCAATAAATAAAGGTAATTCTTTGATTGCTTTTTTGGTTTGTTTTTTTGATTCTTTCTTTTTAATTTGCTGTTCTTCATATTGTAAGTTATTTGCAAATACTAAATCGTCTATTTGATTTGCCGGTAATCGTTTATATCCTGAAACACTCCTTAAATATGCTTTCGTTGCTTTTCCTAAACTTTTTGATAAATCTATAAATCTGTATTCCATTTCTTCTTATAAACTATACTAATATTATTTTTTTAAGTAGTTTTCAAATAATATTAATTTATTCTAATATTAGGACAAACCTACGGTTTTTCCTTGCCTTTTCCCTTTTATTTAAAAACGCCTAAATAAAGGACAAACCTACGGTTTTTCCTTGCCTTTTCCCTTTTATTTAAAAACGCCTAAATAAAAGGAAGGGGTTGTAGGGGAAACCTTGGTTTCCCTACCCTATAGTAGAATTGCCATCATTCTTGCAACTTCCTTTTTAAATATGTATCTTCTGCAAATATATTCTATTTTCTTTTCCTTGTTATTCTCGTAATGTTTTGCCTGTTGTTTTCGGTTAATCTCATTCCATTTTTCAGGATTTAACTCTCTCCATTTTTTGTTTGCCTTTACTTGAACTTCTTTGTTATACATGTTTTCTTATAATATCCTACGATTATATTTCTAAATGCTTTTTGCTAATATTATTTTAAATGCGTCCGCCTTTTTTTGGATTTTCTCTAAATCAATTTCAATCAGTCTTCTTCTCTTTTCGATCTTCGTCATTTTTGGTTTTTTCTGTTTTGGTTCAAGAACAATAACCGGTTGTATCCTCGGTTGCTTTTTCGTTTCAATCACTATGATCGCTCCACTTTTAATCAAACTCTTCAATTCATTCCTTTTTTTTGCGAAAATGATTTCCGCCGTCATTATAAATAATGGATCGATTTATGTAAGTCGTTTTTTTGTCTTTAAATTCTTTTATAATGTTCTGTAATTGTATAAATGTTAATATTTAATTTGTGCAGTCAAATATTAACAAAAATATTTTATAAAACCTTACTGAAAATAGTGCGGTTTTGGTTAAGAATTGGCGGAAAGATTGCTGGTATTTCGAACCCGCAATTTTCCACCAATTCTACTACACACTATCTTCTTCTCTTC
>Ga0181358_1000725_pt1 | contig 14798 bp, 14 predicted proteins | sample Fa13VDMM110SD_FD_130096 | JGI IMG/M metagenome (GOLD analysis project Ga0181358, IMG submission 130096) | Freshwater viral communities from Lake Michigan, USA - Fa13.VD.MM110.S.D | ecosystem: Environmental > Aquatic > Freshwater > Lake | place: USA: Michigan | collected 2013-09-24
GTTTTAATTTCTTTGCCGGTAATTGTGCAGGACGTAACAACATCAGTGGATGTCATAATACTTTCTTTGGTCGTTATGCAGGATTTTGCAACACCACTGGATCTCATAATACCTTCTTTGGTTGTGAAGCAGGACGTTGCAACACCTTTGGGTCTAATAACTTTTTTGCTGGTCATTGTGCAGGACGTTCTAACACCACTGGATCTCATAATACCTTTATTGGCAATTGTGTAGGATTTTGCAACACCTTTGGAAATAATAATACCTTCATCGGTAATTCTGCAGGATGTTCCAACACCACTGGATCTAGCAATACCTTCATTGGTAATGAAGCAGGACTTTGCAACACCTTTGGGTCTAATAACTTTTTTGCTGGTAATTGTGCGGGATTTAATAACATCACTGGATGTTATAATACCTTCATTGGTAATCAAGCAGGACGTTTTAACACCACTGGATCTCATAATACCTTTATTGGCAATTGTGTAGGATTTTGCAACACCTTTGGATGTTTTAATTTCTTTGCTGGTAATTGTGCAGGACTTTGCAACACCACTGGATCTAGCAATACCTTCATCGGTCTTTATGCAGGAAGTTGCAACACCTTTGGATCTAATAATAACTTCTTTGGTTGTGTTGCAGGATTTTACAATACCACTGGATCTTATAATAACTTCATTGGTTGTGGTGCAGGACGTACCAACACCTTTGGAAATAATAATAACTTCTTTGGTCGTACAGCAGGACGTTTCAACACCACTGGATCTCATAATACCTTCATTGGTTGTTATGCGGGACGTGATAATACCTTTGGAAGTAATAACTTCTTTGCTGGTCAATGTGCAGGACTTAATAACACCACTGGATCCAATAATATCTTTATTGGTAATGAAGCGGGACGTTGCAACACCTCTGGATGTTTTAATTTCTTTGCTGGTCAATGTGCAGGACGTAATAACACCACTGGAGCTCATAATACCTTTATTGGTAATCAAGCAGGATTTTGCAACACCTTTGGAGGTAATAATAACTTCTTAGGTCAATGTGCAGGACGTTCCAACACCACTGGAAGTTATAATACCTTCATTGGTCTTAATGCAGGATTTTGCAACACCACTGGATCTAATAATACCTTCATTGGTCAGTGTGCAGGACGTTTTAACACCACTGGATCTAATAATAACTTCTTTGGTTATTATGCAGGACGTTCCAACACCACTGGAAGTTATAATACCTTCTTAGGTTTAAGTACAGGATATTTTAACACCACTGGAGGTACTAATATCTTTATAGGTACTTGTGCAGGATATGCTAACACAACTGGATCTAGCAATACCTTTATTGGTGCATTTGCAGGAAGTTCCAACACCACTGGATGTTATAATAACTTCTTTGGCGTAGCAGCAGGACGTAACAATACCACTGGATCTAATAATACCTTTATTGGTAATGAAGCAGGATGTTGCAACACCTTTGGATGTTTTAATTTCTTTGCCGGTAATTGTGCAGGACGTAATAACACCACTGGAGCTCATAATACCTTTATTGGTAATCAAGCAGGATTTTGCAACACCTTTGGAGGTTTTAATTTCTTTGCTGGTAATTGTGCAGGACGTTGCAACATTTCTGGATGTTATAATACCTTCATTGGTAATCTAGCAGGACGTGACACCACCACTGGATCTCATAATACCTTCATTGGTAATTGTGCAGGACGTTGCAACACCACTGGATCTTTTAATACCTTCTTTGGTTGTCGTGCAGGATGTTCCAACACCACTGGAGGTTTTAATACCTTCATTGGTAGTGCTGCAGGATTTTGCAACACCCATGGATCTCATAATAACTTCTTTGGTAATGAAGCGGGACTTAATAACACCACTGGATCCCATAATAACTTCTTTGGTTGTTCTGCAGGATATCGTAACACCACTGGATCTTATAATACCTTCATTGGTCGTTATTCAGGATGTTCCAACACCACTGGATGTAATAATACCTTCATTGGTAATTGTGCGGGACGTTGCAACACCTTTGGATCTCATAATAACTTCTTTGGTTTTGAAGCAGGACGTTTCAATACCACTGGATCTTATAATACCTTTATCGGTGATCAAGCAGGACTTTGTAACACCTTTGGAAATAATAATACCTTCATCGGTAATTCTGCAGGATCTTCCAACACCACTGGATCTCATAATACCTTTATCGGTGATCAAGCAGGACTTTGTAACACCTTTGGAAATAATAATACCTTCTTTGGTCAAGAAGCAGGACGTTTCAACACCATTGGAGGTTTTAATTTCTTTGCTGGTAATTGTGCAGGACGTTCTAACACCTCCGGATGTAATAATACTTTCATTGGTAATTCTGCAGGACGTAACAACACTGGTGGAGATCACAATACCTTCTTTGGTCAATGTGCAGGACTTTCTAACACCACTGGATCTTATAATAACTTCTTTGGTCAATGTGCAGGACGTGCCAACACCATTGGATCTTATAATACTTTTTTTGGTTCTTATGCGGGATGTTCTAACACCACTGGATCTAATAATAACTTCTTTGGTCGTGGTGCAGGAAGTTCCAACACCACTGGATGTTATAATACCTTCATTGGTGATGAAGCAGGATGTTCTAACACCTTTGGATGTCATAATACCTTCATTGGTCGTTGTGCAGGAAGTTCCAACACCTTTGGAAATAATAACTTCTTTGCTGGTCATTGTGCAGGATTTAGTAATACCACTGGATGTCATAATATCTTCTTTGGTAATGAAGCAGGACTTTCCAACACCACTGGATGCTTTAATTTCTTTGCTGGTAATTGTGCAGGACGTAACACCATCAACACCACTGGAGGTTTTAATACCTTCATTGGTTGTGGTGCAGGACTTTCTAACACCACTGGATGTTATAATACCTTCATTGGTCAATGTGCAGGAGGTTCCAATACCACTGGACGTGGTAATACCTTCATTGGTAATTTTGCAGGACGTTGCAACACCTTTGGATGTCTAAATTTCTTTGCTGGTTGGTGTGCAGGATGGAGGAACAACACTGGAATTGAGAATACCTTCATTGGATATTATGCGGGACGTGATAATACTATTGGATCTGATAATACCTACATTGGTAATTCTACAGGACGTGAAAACACCTCTGGATCTTGTAATATCTTCATTGGTCGTGGTGCAGGACTTGAAAACACCACTGGATCTTTTAACTCCTTCTTTGGTCGTTGTGCAGGATATTGCAATACCAGTGGATGTTTTAATAACTTCATGGGCAATTATGCGGGATGTAACAACACCACTGGATCTGGTAATAACTTCTTTGGTTGTTGTGCAGGATTTAATAACCTTACTGGAAATAACAATACATTCCTTGGTAGGGGTGCTGGAATTAATAATACTACAGGAAGTAGTAATGTTATTATTGGTGGATCTAGCAGACAAACATCGGCAGTAACAGTATCTAATGAAGTTACAATTGATAATGGAACAAACTTTGCAAGATTCCAAGGTGCCGCCACCGCTTGGACGTTTACTTCTGACCAAAGAGACAAAACAAATATTATTGATTTGCCATTGGGTGGTGATTTCTTATCCAAGTTAAGACCACGTAAATTTGATTGGAACCATAGACATACTGAAAATGATAGGGGAAAACCATCAGCAGGTTTTATTGCACAAGAAGTTCTTGAAGTTATTGACGAATATAATGCATCTTATGCTGGTATTGTAGATACTAATGATCCAAATCATTATACATTTGCATCTTCTGCTCTTATTCCAATGATAGTAAATACAATTAAAGAATTACTACAAGAAGTAAAAGAACTCAAAGATAGAATAAGTGTGCTAGAATCTCAATAAATAATTAAAACACGTTATTATTTTAAATGAAAAGAGTATTAATTGCGACTCCTTGCCTGGATGGTAAAGTTGATGCCTGGTTTGTTAATTCATTATATGAAAGTACAAAACTTGGTCTTGCCAACGATATAATGTTTCAACCAGTATTTCTTGCCAATGAAAGTATTCTTCCCATGGCAAGAAACGAACTTATGAATCTTGCATACAAAGAAAAATATGATGCAATGGTTTTTATTGATGATGATGAAGAATGGAATGCTGAAATTCTTATAGAAATAGTAAAGTCTCCAAGAGATGTCGTTGCAGTTCCAGTTGTTAATAAGGGGGATAATAAGATAGAGTATAATATTTTTGGAGTGAATAAAACTCCATCACCAAAAGATGGTTATCTTAAAATTGATAGATGTGGAACTGGGTTTTTAAAATTAACACAAAAAGTTATTAGAGATTTATGGGAAAGTAATGAGGAATGTGAATTTAGAGGAAAAAAACTTAAGTATATTTGCGAGTATGCAAACGTAAATAACAGTTTTTATGGTGAAGATATTGTTCTTTGTGAAAAAATAAAAGAACTTGGATACTCAATTTGGTTAAATCCCAAAGATACAGTATCGCACTTGGGTACTAAGAAGTTTAAGGGAAATTTTGCAAAAACTTATGAATTATGAATAGCATTGATATAGTCATTCCTACAATGTGGTGTGACGAAAATTTTATATCTTATTTGGAAAAATATTGTTCTTATTCTAATATTCAAAAAATTTATTTAATAGATAATCAAAAATCAAAAAGACCGAGCAATAATATTCTTGAACACTCTAAAATTCATCTAATTTCTCCGCATCAAAACATTTATGTGAATCCTTCGTGGAATGAAGGATATTATAAATCTAAATCGAATGTGATTTGCTTATTAAATGATGATGTATTTGTTGAAGAAGACTTATTTGCTTATATAAGACAATTAGATATGACTAATATAGACATTATTGGTTCTTATCTTAAAGGAACGATTGATAATTATCACATTCATTATGATCAATATAAAACTGATGAACTTACAAAACTTAATGTGAATAAAAAACAACCAATTGGTGGACAAAGTTATGCCTTTGGTGTATGTATGTTTATCAAAAGGTCTTCTTATAAAGTAATTCCAAGTTTATATAAGATTTGGTATGGTGATGATTATCTAATTCAAAATTGTGAGAACATTTATGCCTTAAAAACGAATAAGATTCGCGGAAGAATATCTAAAACCTTAACTTCTTTTGATAAAAAATCTTCCATACAAAAAAGAATTGATTTAGATACTCATAATGCATACAAGTATAATCACTTTCAAAATGCAAAAAATTGGGATATACTGAAACAAACAACTAAAAAACCTACAAACATATTTGGATATTGATGAAAAATTTAATTGATATTTTTTAAATGAAGATAAAAGTTTGTATCCCACACTATTTCTCTAAAACGTCTCAAAGTGATTGCAATCTTCCTGGTGGGTGGATTCCGGGTTCTGCCAGAGGGACAATTGAAAAAAGAACACAATCTTTTTCTAAATGTTTGTGGTCATTGGTTCATTTGGGAAAACAAAATGATTATACATTATTAGATATTCGCACCAATCAATTTCATAGATTGCAAAATGTTCATAAAAAATATGATGTACAAATCAATATCATCACTGACGGAAAAAACATTTGTGAAGAGGTTTTAGAAAAATATAAAAATTTTATTACAGTAAAAGAAATTGATATAGATGACTCAAAAAATTTAATTTTTGAGGCACGAGAGTATTTGTTTCAGCAGAACAATTATGATCTGTATCTTTACTGTGAAGACGACATTGGATTTACTACAAAAAACTATTTTGATAAAATTTTGTGGTTTGCCGAACAAACAAATCATCAAGGTGTATTGATGCCACATAGATTTGAAAATCCATATTCACCAGATATAGAAAAACTTTATATTGATGGACCTATAGATCAAACGTTATTGGAAAAATTTATGATACCAAAAATGAATGATTTATCCTTATTTTACAATGATAAAAAAATAGTATTCAATAAACCAATGAATCCCCATTCAGCAACTTTTTGTTTAACCCAAAAACAGAAAGATTTTATTACCGAAAAAGGAATTCAAAGAAGAGGTGATTTTGTAAGTCAATTTGAAAGTGTATGTACATTAACACCAATGGAATTCTTTGATATATACAAAACAGATTTTAAATATAAAACATTTTTAGAAGTAGAACAACATTACACAAATTATTGTTAAAATGAATCAATTAGAAATTATTAAAAACATTCCAACTGCTTGGACTGACCACATTACTTTTGCTCAATGGATTGTAAATAAGCAACAACCCGAAGTGATTGTAGATTTGGGAGTCGATTATGCCTACTCAACTTTTTGCTTTGCTCTTCCAAATATTGGAAAAGTTTATGGTATTGATAGTTTTGATGGAGACGTAATGGCAGGCGTAAAGAATACTTTAGATTATGTCAAACAAAAAAGAAAAGAATTAAAAATGAAAAATATCACTTTCATTAAAGGATATTTTGGTCTGGTTGCAAAACAGTGGGATAAACCAATTGATATTTTGCATATTGATGGTTTTCATACTTACGAAGCAGTAAGAAATGATTATGATACTTGGAGTAAGTTTGTAAAAGATGATGGCGTAATTCTATTTCACGATACTTGCGTTCCTCATTATGGGGTGCGACAGTTTTTTGATGAGATACCGCTACCAAAAACAAACTTTACTTGTTCTCATGGTCTGGGTGTTGTATCTAAAAACGCCGACTTAATTAATGAAGTTCGGGAAACTTTCCAACTTGACAATTAAATAAAACTGCTATATAATATGGAATGAATTGAAATCTTTATGAGTTCTGAAAGATCTTACGTCTATAAGATTAATTTTGTAGACGGACACTACTATTATGGAAAACGAATATTAAAACAGGATAGTCCAATTTCTGATGGGTATTATGGCACTCCAGTTACCCATAAAGAAAAATGGAATACCACAATGTTTTGTAAAGAAGTAATAGAAGTTTATAATAATTGGTATGAATGTTCTGAAAAAGAAAAAGAACTTATTGAACCACATTTAAACAATCCACTCTGTCTAAATGAAAACTGTGGTGGTTATATATCACTAGAGGGATATAGGAAGGGTGGAAGTATTGGGGGAAAATTGCAACCATTAGAAGTTAAAAAATCTAATGGAAAAAAAGCAAGAGACCATAAACTTGGTATGTTTTCTTTAACGCAAGAAGAAAGAAAAAAGATTGGAAAAAAATCTGGTCTTAAACAACTTCAAGAAAGAGTGGGAATTCATACACAAACTATTGAAGACCGAAAGAAAATGGGTGAATATTGCAGGGATAACAAAATTGGTATCCACGCAATGTCCAAAGAAGAAAGGACATTACACTCTAAAAAATTAGGAGCACAAAAATGGCAATGCACAATTACTGGTAAAATAAGTACCGGAGGTGGATTAACCATATACCAAGAAAACAGAAACATCTACACATCAAATCGTATCAAAATTAAGTGAGGAATATTAATATGAGTTCTAAAAACAAGTATTGCATTATGGAAATCCGGGGCGGAATCGGAAAGCACATTGCAGCAACAGCAGTCGCAAAGTGTATTAAAAACAATTATCCCGACAGAAAACTCATTGTTGTTGCCGTTTATACTGATATTTTTATTAATCTTTCATATATTGATAGAGTATACCAGTTAGGAAATACAAACTATTTTTATCAAAATTATATTCGAGATAAGGACAGTTTAATTTTCCATCACGAACCATATTTTACAACAGACCATATTCACAAAAAACTTCCACTCATTGAAAACTGGTGTAAGTTATATAATCTTAAATTTAATAATGAAAAACCAGATTTGAGATTTAATAATCTTCAAAAAAATATTTCCAAAGAAGTATGGTGTAAAGGTAAAAAACCAGTAATGATTATTCATACCAATGGAGGTATGCTAACCACTGATGCAAAACCTTATTCCTGGACAAGAGATATGCCAGTCGAACTAGCACAAAGATTGGTGGATCATTACAAGGATGACTATCATATTTACCAAGTTACAAAATTAAACTCACCTAAACTTGATAATGCGTCACACGTCTTTGCAACTCCAGAGAATTCATTATCTCTCATAGAGTTTTTTAGTATTCTTATACATAGTAAGAAGAGAGTTCTTATTGACTCTTGTATGCAACACGCAGCAGCAGCATTAAGATTACCTTCTACCGTTCTTTGGAACGGAACAAGTCCAAAAGTTTTTGGTTATGAAATGCACGATAATATCTGCACCACAATTCCTTATGATTTCAAGCTTCCTGGAAGTTATCTCTTTGATTTTGATTTTGATGGAAATGAGGTAGAATATCCATTTGGAGAGCAAGACGAACTTTTTGATTTTGATACAATTATTCAATCTATAGATAAACAATAAAAAGGAGACAATCCAATGAAAGAAATGATTAAAGAAATTCTTCGTGAAGAAATGAGTAGATTAAACAAAACATATTATTTTATGTCTGGTCTTCCAAGATCTGGAAGCACACTACTTTCTTCAATTCTAAACCAAAATCCAAGATTTTATTCTGGTCCCAGTTCGCCAGTAGTTGCAACAATGCTTACATTAGAAAATAGTTTTTCTAATGATGAATTGTTTCTTGGATATCCAAAACCACTTCAGGCAAAAGAGATTATCTCTTCTGTTCTTTCCCAATATTATGGGGACAGACAAGAACCTGTTATCTTTGACAAGAATCGTTCTTGGACTGCTCGAATGGAATATATTCCTGGATACTTTGATATTCAACCGAAGATTATTTGTCCGGTAAGAGATACTGCAGAGATTCTAACATCCTTCATCTCAATGATTCGCCGTAATCCTTTTCAGGTAGATGGAAAAATTAATTTTATTGATGAGATGTTGATAAAAAGTAATATTCCTTTAACAGATAATAATCGTTGTGAGTTTCTTGCCAGCCCTGCTGGTATTCTTGGACAATCTGTGGAAGGTTTGAAAAAAGCCCTGATGAGTGGATATGATAACTCAATTCATATTGTTGAATATCAGGATTTGGTAAATAATTCAAAAGAAACCATGGAAAAAATCTATGAATTTCTAGGTGAAGAATACTTTGAGCACACCTTTGATAATGTTGAAAACGTCAATCGTGAGAATGACAAAGAAATTTATGGATTTGCGGATATGCATGAAGTTCGTGCAGAAGTTAAATCAATTGCAGATAGACCTGAAGAAATTCTTTCAGAAGAAATTATGGAAAAGTGTAAGAATACTGAATTTTGGAGAGTCGTTGAAAATACTGAAGAATTTTATGATGATGAGTCTGAAGAAGAAACCGAACTTATCGGTGGTTGAACATTTAACTAAATAAAAAAAATTGGAGACAATCTACAATGTCAGATAACAATAGTGAAATACCTTCACCAGAAGAAATTGAACAAACTATATCAGCAATGCGTGATAGTGTTTCTGTAATCAATTCTAAAATTCAAGAAAGACCAACAAAAAGATCTGTTAGAGTAGTCCAAAGAAACGTTGGGCATTTGGAATTACAAATGACCAATCAATACGTTATCGAATTTGGTGATGATCTTTCAGATATAACCGGAGCGATTATTGCAGGAAACGAATTTTTAGTTGCGAATAGTTCACTTCTATAATACCTGACTCAAAATCTATTATAATGCACAAGTTTCTGACTATAAATTTTATTCATAATTGTTCTTGATTATTAGAAAAATGAAATGAAAACATTTGCTCAAGTTGCTTTTGATAAAGGTGGATCAATACACCCATTAATTATTGATCCAAAATATACAGATGGACTTGGATTAATGAATCCTTCCATTTATAATGATAATGGAAAGTTACTAGTCAATCTTCGCTCCGTTAATTATACATTTTATCATTCTGAAGAAAAACTTTTCCAACATCCATATGGTCCTTTGACTTATGTCCATCCAGAGAATGATATTCATCTAAGAACTTGGAACTACTATCTAGAACTAAATGATAATTATGAAATTGAAAAATATTATAAGGTAGATACTTCGGCATTTCCAGATAAGGAACTCTGGGATTTTGTGGGACTAGAAGATGCTCGCATTTTTCGATGGAATAAAAAACTTTATATGTCTGGTGTTCGCAGAGATGAAGACTCTGTAGGTACTGGTCGTATGGAGTTGTGTGAGATTGTTGTTGATTCTAATACTGTAAAGCAAGTCTCACAAGTTAGAATTCAACCACCACTGGATCCCAATTCATATTGTGAAAAGAATTGGATGCCTATTTTAGATAAACCATATCATTATATTAAATGGTGCAATCCAACAGAAGTAGTAAAGATCAATCCAAAAACAGGAACTTCCAAACAAGTTTTTATTGGAGAAGAAAATCTAATTGACGGATATCCAAGAGGTGGATCTCAAGTTATTTCCTGGAAAGGTGGTTATGTAGCAATCATTCATGAGGTTGATTTATTTAAAAGTGAGGTTGATCGTAAGGATGCAATATATTATCACAGAATTCTGTTTTGGGACAAGAACTTTAATTTACTCAAATCATCCAATAAGTTTTCAATTATGGGTGGACATGTAGAGTTCTGTGTTGGACTTACAATACATAAAGAAAATATGATAATGACCTTTGGATTTCAAGATAACGCTGCGTATCTTCTTAAGTTTGATGAAAGTGTATTGGAGCAGTTTCTAAATGATTGATGGCAAACTACAAAATTTATTGAATAATTTTATTCAAAAACCAGAGAATGCAAAAAATAACTTAGATCTTGGAATTTATTATGACAATCTTGGTCAAACATCTGCGGCAGTATCTTATTATTTACGAACAGCGGAGAGGTCTTCATCAGATCTAATTAAGTATCAGTGCATTCTTCGTGCTGGACTTTGTTTCATTATACAAGGGTGCCGTAACACAACAGTTAAGGGACTCTTTCAACATGCACTAGCACTTCAACCAAAACGTCCAGAAGCATACTTTTTGTTGAGTCGTTTTTATGAAAGGGAAGCAAACTATCAAGATTCTTACTTAATTGCTTCGATTGGAGAAAAAGTTGCAGAACAAAATCTAGAACCACCAACTTTAAATCTGGAATATCCTGGTTTTTATGGGATTTTATTCGAGAAGGCAGTAAGTTCTTGGTGGGTTGGTTTATGTGATGAAAGTCGCAATATTTTTGTTGATTTATTACAAAATTATGATATGGATGATGCCCACATAACAGCAGTAAAAAATAACTTAGAAAGACTTTCCCAAACTAATAACAATCTTCATGAGGTTTATTCTAAATTAAAGATTGATGATAATTTTGATTGGGGATGCTTGGATCCAACATTTTGTGAAATTATTAAAAATGAAATATTTCAGGATAATGTTTATGAGCAGCATTTCAAAGTAAATTCTGGTGATATTGTTGTTGATATTGGTGCAGCAGTTGGTGCTTTTACATATTCAATTGGGTCAAGAAATCCAGAGCACATTTATTGTGTAGAACCATCGACTAATTTAATTCCGCCACTTAAAAAGAATACTGAAAATCTTCCAGTGACGATTGTGGACCGCGCAATTTCTTATGAGACAACAGATACAAAATCTTCCAACGAAGCAAATATCTATTCTTATGATAATGAAACATTTAAATCAATAACATTTAAAAAATTTATTGAAGATCATAATATTGAAAGAATTGATTTTCTCAAAGTTGATTGTGAAGGTGGTGAAATTTATATTTTTAATGAAGAAAACTATGAATTCATTACAAAAAATGTTAAAAATATTGCTATTGAATGGCACTTTAATGGAATTGATAATTTCTTGGAGAAATTTAAAAAGTTTAGGGACCTTTATCTTAAGGATCATCCAAACTTCCATGTTTGGGAGCGTTGTGATCCACCCAAACAAATTAACAATAACATTTATGATGATGATTATTTAATTGGATTTGAAAAGTGGTATAGTGAACAAGGAGATGGTCGGTTAATGATTTACATCTCAAATGAAGTTAAGCAAAATGTTTTGATTAAAGAAAACCTTAATGGAAGTGCCTGGATTGTAGATAACTTCTATGAAAATCCAAATGAAATTAGAAAATTTGCATTAGATCAAGAGTTTGTTGAGGGTGGATTTGGTCGAGGATTTATTGGTAGAAGAACTGAAAAGCAATTTTTATTTGCTGGTATCAAGCAATCTTTTGAAAAAATTATGGGGAAAAGAATTACAAAATGGAATGAGCATTCAATGAATGGTAGATTTCAAATTACTTGGTCCGGTGAACCTCTTGTGTATCATTGTGATAGTCAACAATGGGGTGGAATGTTATATCTGACTCCTGATGCTCCATATCAATGTGGCACGACTTTGTATGCTCATAAGCAAACTAGAGCAAGGACTTATCATGAAGAAGGGTGGGATGCGGCATGGAAAGATATACCTGGAGATCCCCATCTAGATGGAACTGCATGGGAACCTGTAGATGTTCTAGGAAATGTTTATAATCGTCTTGTAATTTTTGATGCAAGTTGTATTCATTCTGCTTCTGAATATTTTGGAACAGTTAAAGAAAATGCTAGACTATGGCAAATGTTCTTTTTTGACACTTGACACCTACCTCCAAATCCCTTATAATATGGAGGTCTTCAACACTCCTTGTATCTTTGGGAATGAAGACCCTTTCTGTGGTGGGAAAGGTAAGATGGTGGTATAATGGAAGACTACGAAAACTGTATAGAAACAATTAATTATCATTAAGGAGAAAAAAAAATGAATTTTGTCGTGTATAGTAAAGATGGATGTGAATACTGCTATAAAGTCAAACAAGTCCTGGAGTTGACAGGAAGTAACTTTCTGGTGTATAATCTTGATGAGCACTTCACCCGAGAAGAGTTTTATGCTGAATTTGGGGAAGGTTCTACTTTTCCTCAGGTTATTTGTGATAATAAAAAACTTGGTGGATGTACTGATACCGTTAAGTTTTTAAAAGAGAAACAAATTGTCTAATACATCCATAAATAACAATAACTGCGATGGTATAAATCGTGGTATCGAACTTATACTCAACGGGGGGAAAAGAAAGCAGACCAAACCCTTTCATATCATTTTTGAAAAGATGGTTTGCTTTCTCAATAGAGAAATTGCCATCTATTTTGAGTTTTCATTTATATCAAAAAAGAGATAAGTAGTTTCTCGGAGAAAAAGAAATGTTAGCAACTAGTCTAGTATTCGGTTCCTTTCTAACCATATTATTTCTTATAGTGGGACTAGTAACAGGTTGGGTAGCCAGAGAGTATATGATGAAGCATCAGGAAGGTGCTAAAAATATTGCTTATCATCCTGAATTTTATGATAATGATGGCAATTTTATAGATCAAGAAATTATTTCAGTACGTTTTGAAAATAGCGATTATGAGTACGACGACACAGAAGACGACGACGATTAAATCAAGAACTGTAGTTGCAAAAGAACCTACGGTAATTGAAGAACTTCCAGCAAATCCATTTATATTTGAAGTTTTGAATCTTGCATCAAAACAAAAATCAAATGCAAAAAAAGTGGAAGTTCTGCAAAAATATGAGCATCCTTCTTTAAAGGCAATCTTTATTTGGAATTTTGATGAGACTATCACATCTGTTCTCCCAGAAGGTGATGTTCCTTATGCTGCAACAAGTGAACAAAATTCTTTTAGTGGAACTCTTTCTGAAAAGATTGGTGATGCTGTAAGTAAGATGAGTGAACTTGGATCTAATTCTTTAGGTTCTCAGGATCAGGGAAGATCATCAATTCGCAAAGAATATCAGAAATTTTATAATTTCGTGAAAGGTGGAAATGATGGACTGAGTTCTCTTCGTAGAGAAAGTATGTTTATTAATCTTCTTCAAGGTCTTCATCCACTAGAAGCAGAAATTCTAATTCTTGTAAAAGATAAAAAATTAGATACGAAGTATAAAATTACTAAGCAAATTGTTGCAGAAGCATATCCTGATATTAAGTGGGGTAATCGGGGATGAATTTAAATCATGAGGAAATGAATTTGGAAAATAAAATCAAGCATGATAATATGGCAGTAGAAAAAGAGTTTGATAACGAAACAATAGATGAAGTTTGGTCTAATCAAGAAAGAGAAACTTCTAAGTCTCTTTATGGGTGTGAAATTCTACATGAAAGATGTAAAAAAGAAGATTCGAAGAACAATCAATTGCCGTCTGATTCTTACTTAATCACTTATACTATTGACGAAAGTACTTGTTATGACATCGTTAGAACAAGTAAGCAAGTTAATGTATTTGATATGTATTATGATAAATTTAAAGACAGTCTCCAATCAATTGAATGGACGAATGGTAGAATAAGTCCTAGACTTTGGGGATACAAACCACCTCAAACCAAAAAGAGAAAATAATTTCAAAAATACTGTGAAAAAATTTTCCAGTATTTTTTTGTTTCTGTAGGATTTTATAAATAACTAAAAAGACGAAAAAACATGAAATCGTTTAATCAGTTTTTGCAAGAATCATATTTTAGTGAAGAAATACCTACTGGAATGAGTAGAGATGAATTTAACAGATTACCTTCAAACTCAAAACGTAAATTGACTGGTAGTAAGTTAGGCATTGGAAATAAAGGACAAACATTGAATACATCTCAAAACTCCCCAGCAGTTAGAAGGGCAAGAAATTTAAATCCCCCTGTGTCATCCGTAAATTCTGATAAATTGCCAATACCAAACCCACCAAAACCACCTACAAGTACTCCACCTTCTGGAGGAAAACCACCTACAAGTACTCCACCTTCTGGAGGAAAACCACCTACAAGTA